>OGOF01000414.1_pt1 | contig 31211 bp, 25 predicted proteins | sample 1552621 | NCBI WGS metagenome assembly OGOF01 (sample SAMEA2580156, study PRJEB22360) | human gut metagenome | biome: human gut; feature: human-associated habitat; material: faeces | place: Denmark | collected 2008/2010
TTGGGAAACAGCACACGTGAGATAAGTGACTGGATGGAGGAGAACTTGGGTAATCTAGATCCAGTACTTCAAGGACAACGCTTGGGTAGACGTCGATTTCGAGGCTGCCGTACAGACGACCGCTAAACAAGGCAAGGTAATCGCTTCTTACCAACCAATCAAGGCGCTGCAAGACCCGAAATATTACAGTCACTTCACGATCGCCAAGGTTTTGCCGAACGGTACTTTACAGACCTTGAATTTCGAGAGAGGCGGTAATGTGGATATGGGCTTGGGAGATACTTGGAGCGGATTACTGAAGAAACCGTTATCCATGGATGAAGGTAATTATATGTTAGTGACCGGTACTCGTATGGCAAACGGTAGCGTATTGGCCGAGATCGAGTTTTTCAATGTGGAGGCAGACAAGACCACCCCGATCCAATTGGAGATGCGCGAAAGCAAGGACGAGATACAGGTGATCGGTAATTTCAACTCCGAGAATAAATTCAAACGTGCGGACAACGGCGAGGAAACTAGCTTGCTAGCTACTACCGGACGTGGCTACTATATCGTAGCGCTTCTAGGCTCCCGCCAAGAACCGACAAACCATGCGATGCGTGATATCGCCGCCGTGAAGAAGGAACTGGAGGATTGGGGACGAGGCATCGTGCTTCTCTTCCCGGACGAGAAAGGCTATAAGAACTTCGATCCGAAAGAGTTCGGCGATTTACCGGGCACGATCACATACGGTCTGGATATCGACGGGGCGATCCAAAAGGAGATGGCTACAGCGATGAAATTGCAAAACGCCAATACCTTGCCGATCTTCTTGATCGCCGATACGTTCAATCGTGTCGTATTTGTCTCTCAAGGCTATACAATTGGCTTGGGCGAGCAGTTAATGAAAGTCATACATAAGCTATAACGAACTCACAAAAAAGTAAAGGAGTTATCTACAACTATAAGGAGGGGCGGTTCTATCTATAAGGGCGCCCCTTTTGTATTAACCTAGATCATTCTGCCAGTAAGATCCTTCTCCCCCATAATTTCTATATAACCAATATCCTTTTTAGGGACAAGCAAGTCTTTCAAAAAAGTACCGTCATACAAGATTTCCAATAAAGGAGTCATAGGTAAAGGTGAGATTTGATATTGGCACACCGGATCAAAATATAAATGGAAATATAAAATAACCGCCAGTTCGTTCAGTATATAAAGAGAAGCTAGATCATAATCAGAAGAGTCGATCCTTGCAAAACGAAAACCTTCCGGCAACCGCCTGTTACGTTCTAGAATCTGCTTGATAACTTCCCGCCGAAAAAGGATTTCAGTTCCATATAATAATCTAAGTCTTTGCAATAAAGTCTTGAATCGAGGCTCTAAGGCTACCGCTTTCCAAGAAAGCAATCGAACATTGTCATAGTCACCTTTCTTGATAACCCTTTCTATGAATCGATACTTTATATCGCCTATTTGCAAAGCTTTCGCACAGGCCTCTTTTCGTTCCAAACCTTTAGAAGCCATAAAAGTGTACATTTGTATCTCATCGGCTATTAATACATAAACAGATTTGACATTTACCTTGCACCAATCAAACAGAGCAACCAAAGTCTTCTCTGAAAATAAACGAGAGCAAATACTCACTCCTAAAAAAGCATTCGATTCCGAATACGGATATATTCGTCCTATATAGCAAGACTCCAATCGTCGCTCATACAAGAGGCTCATAAGTATTTCTTTTAATCCACTCTCCTAAAACAAGAGGGAACATAACAACCACTGATTCAAAAATAAATATCAAGACACTTTGCTGCATCGGAACACAAGCTTTCTCGAATACTTCAGATCCATCAACAAGAAAATAGTTATACAAATAAAATGCATCAACAAGAAAAAAGAACAAAAAAACAACCGGCAGCAAATAATAAGAAATGGAGACAAGCCTATATAAAAAATAATAGTTAAACAGTTTCTTACAAGAAGACCGCTTCATAAAATCCCCCAAACAACTGCAATCCGAAAGCCCATCTAAGGGCTGTTTTTCAAGGTATTCCCTTACTTTTCGCATATTCGTAGATTTCATCCATTTACATAACAATAGGAATCCTCCTAAAGCTGAAACCATTAGTTCGAAAATCTCACCTTTTGTTAACTCCAGTATCATAACCCTCTCCTTTCTTAATAAAAAACCAAGGTATCGCAGAAACCAGAATCGAAACAAGTGGAGCCGACAGATAAACGTATTCCACCGGATGAAAAAGCATCCACACCATCATGCATACAGAAGCCAAGAAACCAGCAGAAAGAGAGAATATCGCATACTTTCTCATCCGTACACAATCCTTACGGAATATCGCCACGCAAATCGGTATAAGCAATATGATCTGAGCACTATAAACTAAAAAAAACAAATCCAGAACACCCGGTATCACAATACTAACCAAGTAAATGAACAAAGGGCTGATAAGTCCGAATAAATAAACCATTTTCCTCCCATAGCGCAATAAACCCTTCATTTTCTCCGGGTCATTTGTATCTTCTATCGTCTTCAATGAATGTGAAGGATACAATATATCAAAAACAAAAGTCTGTATAGAAGCAATCAATAATGTATCTGCCGTAGACACTAATGCGGCAAAGCAGCCCGCCGCAAGCAGAGCAAACGCCCAAGGTTCTTGGAGATAACTCAATAGCAGGGAACCGTAATCATTATTCGAAGGAGCCGTAAAGTCCGGAAAATAATTCAGTAAAACACCCAATGAAATCAACACACACCAAGAGATTCCAATTGAGTAAATAGATTGTGACAATCCTTTCTTTATATCCTTTTGGTCTCGCATGGAACAGACTCGTTGCCAAACGGACATATCGATCAACTGCCAAGGTACATTCACCACAATTAATGAAAGGACAAATAACACTGATAAGTTTGAAAATCCCCAATGGTCCGAAGCCAATGTCTCAAGACTCAATACATTCTCATTATGAGATATTAAGAATCCAAAAACGGCAGCAATCCCGACGTATGAAAACCACAATTGCATCTTTTCCGTATCAATAACAGCCTTAAAACCTCCTAGTGCAGTATACGTACACACCACCAGACTCAAACCCAAGATAATATAAATAGAGGAGACATTAGGGAAAAGGACATTAGCGATCTTTATCCCAACCAAGATCTCTATACCATAGGTACCCAAGAATCCGATGATCGATAACAAAGAAGCGAAATAACCGATAAATCGACTATCATAACGATTGGCCAAAAAGCCATGCAATGTTCTCTTTTCCGAATTTTCTATACGAGGAAATACCTTATACAAGATAAAGAAACCCAGCAGCCATGTCAAAGGAGAGATAAAAGCGGCAAGCTTATAAGAATATCCAAAGCTCAAAAACGCAAAGATAGCAGAACCTACACTAATATTCGATGCGGTCAAAGAATCCCTCAACTTCTCTGATGACATTCCTTCCGGATACCAGAAGAAATCACTTGGTTTATTTATCCCCCTAAAGACCCGGAAACCTATCCATAAAGACCATATCACAGGGATAGAAACAAAAAGGTACCACCAACTAAACTGCATATCCTTTAATTTTTAGATTAACAATACAACATATGGAATAAAGTCTTGGCGGCATATACAATGCCAACCAAGACTTATTCTTACCGCCCTCTCTCCTCACGGAGGTAACGACGGATGAACTTTAATTTATTACTTTAGTATTAATATTAATCCATTCCCGCTTGTTCGCCCTCTCGGGGTACTTGGATAATCCGCACGGGAATGATTTTCGATTTATCTTTTCATTATTCCTTTACATGTCTTATTTAACGACCACCTTTACAGTCTCGTCGCCAACCGTTACAAGAACGATTCCAGCAGGAACAGCGATCGTAGCGTTATCGGAAGTGACAACTGTCTCTGCCAACGGCATACCCAACAAGTTGCGAACATAAGCAGTCTCGCCTTGAGCGCCTTGGATCGTTACGGAACCGGCGTTGCCTGTTACTACGATAGAAGAAGACGCAGAGTTATCGATAGACTCATTAGATGTAGGATTACCCTCACCTACTGTTACCGGCAACGCTTTAGAAGTATCAGTAGTAAAGCCTAACTTACCGTTCAACGCATACAAATATTTTGTAGGTTGATCTACCGGTCTCACCGAGTAAGCACCATCCAACTTCGTGATATAAAATTTGAAGTTATTTATACCTCCAAGGCAAACATCTTCCTTAGCTTCTGCCGCAACAACCACATTCTTTCCGTTTACAGTTGTATTGATCGTATCGACACCTGCTAAAGTGGCCGGACGGAAAATGGCTTTAACATCTGTATTCTCATCAGCTTCAGCTCCATAAGTACCTTCCAAACCATAGTTCTCATCATAAGTAAACTCAGCATGAGCCTCATTCCAATAACGTAATGAGTCTTGAGCGAAATACAAGAAATTTCTTACCGGAGCAACGGAGTCACCTTCAGCGATACCTTTAGAGATATAGAAAGAAGGAAGCTCTGCCTTACTATCTGCCGTATCCAACCAGAAAGTCAGACCTTCTGCGCCAATGATACCCTCAAGGATACCATTCTTATTTTCCTTCAAGGAGATTGAACCTTCCTCACTATCCAATGTCGCATGTCTCGGAACAGCATCCAAGCTAGCACCCATCTGGAAGAAATCTACCACTACTTTCGCATAATCCGCCTTTTCCGCACCAACTAGAACTTCATCGAAGCTAGGAGTATTCACATCCACTTTCAACATTTTAGCGTCAGCCTTGACAACGTCATTATAATTATCGGCAGCCTCGTCAGCGTTAAGAGCATCATCCAAGCAAATTACGGAATAAGTGCCGTCAACGTTCTTCTTGAATACCAAGCGAGAAAGATTGTCCGCTTTCTTATCGTTGTGATCAACCAACTTATAATCAGAATTCTCATGCTTCAAACCCTTCTTATCGTCAACCAAATAGTAAGCTTGAATAGTCAACATATCCGCTTTCTTCTTAGCCACCTCGTCATCCTTCAAATAGATGTACTCAACATTATTTTTAACAGCCTCTGCCTTCTCCAAGCTCCAAGCGTAGCTCTTAGCGGCATCACTTACCGGCTCAAATTTAGAATCATTGGTATTATAGTTCATATACACTTTCTCTACGGCAACAGAGGATTCGCCATTAAATACCAACTGAGCCTTTTGCTTCAATTGAGCGTCAGAAAGAGCCAAGAAGCCATCATTAGCGCTTACGGCAACTAATTTGATATTCTCGGCAGGAATATCACCAACCGAAGTCTTTACGGCTTGATAAATTCCAGCCTTGTCTGTCTTATACAAATTAGCATTAAACGTTTCATTCGTCTCAAGATTATTAAACGTAACAGCACCGGACCCCTGCATATCTACAATTACCCATTGTGCAACAGGAGCCTTCAAGTCAACCTTAGCAGGAGCCAAAGCCTCCTTAGAGAAAGAAGCGGTAGCACGAGGCTCTTCAGTCTTCGCATACGTAGAAACCAAATATTTACCATACAAAGACTCACCTTCTTCACCATCGGCAGGGTTTGTTTCTTTGAAGTAGATATTATAGATAGCGGCACCGTCAGTCTTCAACAGATCAGAAGCCTTTGCCCATGTATTTCCTGTAGTCTGGGCCAAGGAAAGCTTATCAGTGGAACCCTTCGTAGTGATATAAGTCTTCAAACCACCAGTGGTCAAGGAATAAGCTCCTACATAAACAACTAACTCTGAACCAAAGTTCTCATCTGCGCCCTTCGTTACCTTCACACCTGTCATCTTGATCGTATATTGACCAGCCTTGTTTGCCAAGTCATCTTCAGAAACACTATAGATAGCGTTCAAGAAAGCGATCTTACCGTCTTTCTTAACATTGGTAGCGTTCAGTTTCTCGCCCTTTACGGTAGTGAAACCGAAACCCTCACCTTTAGCAGCATCCAAGCTCGTGATACCGAATGTAGCGTTCGGGTTCAATACGATGAAAGTAGCGGCTTTCAAGTTATCCGCGGTTACACCACCCTCTTTAGCCAACTTCAAACCGGCGGCGTTAGCTACAACGAAGCACTCGCCGGAAACCTCAGTCTCACCAAACTCCAATGTAGAATTAACAGTAGAAGCGTCGATAGCGAACATCTGCTCTCCAAACGGATTCACGTCAGCCTCGGAAGCGGCGTTCGGGAATTTAAAAGAGAAACCTTTACCGGAAAGATTGCTGTTTAAATCATTAGAGGTTGTTCCTTTTTTAGCGATAAGCATTTTTGCTACGTTTGCGGCAGTAGCCATATCATAAGCCAAAGGTTTACCTCCTAATGTAATTTTATCATCATTATAGTTATCAGCGGTATTATTGTCATCATAAGTAAACCAACAATAACCTTTCTTCACATCATCCTCGCTAGCGGCCTCAACAAACGTGGTTCCTTCCTTACCATAAACCACCTTTCCAGCAGCGTCTACCAGTTTAAACATCAATTTACCATTCTCGGTCTTTACGCCTGTAACCGTGAAGACACCAGCTTCGCTTTCTGTAACGGTATTCGCAAACTTATAAGCAGCGTCCGTCACTTTCGCTGATTTCAAGAAAGATGTACCCTCTTCATTTCCCAAATAGACTTTCAAGCCTTCTGTTGGCTTAGCTTCTTTCTGAGAATAAGTAGTTCCATCCGCAGCAAACGCCACACCTGCCATAAGCAAGAACGACGCAAACATAGTAGAAATTCTCTTGTTCATAATCTCTAATTTAAATATTAATAATAGTGTTAATTAAATATCTCTCAACTCTTTAATTATCCTTCGCCATACCAAAACGACTAGTCTAGACCATCGTTTAGATCTTGCGTTTTTGAAGAGGGAAAACGGGAGGTTCGTTTACGGAATCGGTTGTTTCGTAAAGGATAGGCTATCCTATTGATAAGAAAGCGAATAAGGGATGAAAAAAATAGCTCGGAAGGGTTGCAGGTATCAAAGAAACGCGTACCTTTGCAAATGACGAATTAAAACGATCGTTTATACTAGCCGTTTTATTAGATAAATCAGTACTTGATATTATTGGTATGTATTACTAAAGCCTATTCATATACATCATATTCTTTAATGTACGTGTACATATATAATATAATTTCCAAAAATCCTCCTCTAGGTTAACGCATACTTGATTTCGCAGGCCGTAGAAGGCTTTCCAAGTGATCAGTTATTCACTTCCCGAGCCGTTAGTTAGCGGCTATATATAGCCGCTAGTTATTCATTCGACAAGCCGTTAGTTATTCACTTCAGCAGCCAATGGCACTCTATCAAACAGCTAGGCCTCCCTACTCCGATAAACAATCGTGCCCCAAAAGACTTTGAACTCACAGAGCATGCACCGATAAGTCGGCACTAAGCAACCATTAACAGATATAATGGCTAAAACAGGCTGGAATGACCGCACTAAATTCAAACGGAAATATATCAATTTTAATCTATTGTCATGATTTAAGGCTATCCCCCATGAATATCGGATGAGTCGGAATTTCTACTGCCTCATTGTTTTAGGAAAGTGGTAGAGAGCAAAAAAAGGAGTTAAGCCATAGACTTAACTCCTTTTATCTCAGCTTTAGTCGGGATGACTGGATTCGAACCAGCGACCACACGCCCCCCAGACGCGTACTCTAACCGGGCTGAGCTACATCCCGCTTTTATTTTACGGGTGCAAAGGTAGTTTTTTTCCGTTAAATGCCAAAACTTTCACGATAAAAATCAAGAGACTCCAAGATTTTTTCCTTGGTGACCGATTGGTTGATACGGACATCTCCTACATTTTTCAGTAAAGTGAAGTTGATGATACCGCCCTCATTCTTTTTATCATGTGTCATTAACTCATATAAGGTATCGTAGTCCGTGCAGTCAAAGAAGAGCGCCGGATAATACTCTTTTATATAATAAACGACTTGACTCAATTTCTCCATCGGGAAGCCACACAGCTTATGCGAGAGGTAAAGCTCGCTCACGATACCCGCCGCTACCGCATGACCATGCAAGATCGGACGCATTTTCAGGAAAGACAAGCTCTCGAAAGCGTGGCCGATCGTATGACCGAAATTCAATGCCTTACGAATACCTTGTTCCTTGGGATCTTCCTCTACGATCCGCTCTTTCACGGCGACCGACTGGCCTACCAAACTATTCAAATACGAATAATTCATGGTGTCGATATCAAAAAGCATGACAGACGCATAATTCTCCATCGAACTAATCAACCCGTGCTTGATCATCTCCGCATAACCGGAAAGGATATTATCGCGATCCAACGTGCGCAAGAAATCGCAATCGATGAATACACACAAGGGGGGATAAAAAGAACCGACCTCGTTCTTCAACCCATTGAAGTTTATACCTGTCTTACCGCCAACCGCAGCATCGACGGACGCCATCAAGGTCGTAGGGATATTGATCGTACGGATGCCCCGCTTGAAAGTAGCGCCGGCAAAACCACCCATATCCGTAATCATACCGCCACCCAAATTCACCAGCAAGGAGTTACGGGAAGCCCCCTCATTCGACAAAGCTGTCCATATCTGGGCTAAAGAGACAAAACCCTTATTCATATCACCCGCTTCCATCACGAGAATCGGCGCCTTTTGAAAGGCCGGTATATCCTCTACCAAGGGAAAACATTTCTCTTTGGTATTCGTATCCATAAGGATGAACAACTTATCGTATTTTAGAGAGAAGAGAAAATCTTGCAGTTCCGATTTCAGGTCCTTGCAAATAACCACTTTTTGCTCTGACATATCTTTTTTATTTAAAACCTTAGACCACAAAGGTAAAACATGTATTCCGATTATCAAAACGACATAAAAAAATTCCTTCGGATGGAATTCTTATTCGATCCGAAGGAATCTATCATTGCGTCCGAAAGAAAAGTCAATTTCTTCCGAACCGATTTTACTGTACTCCAACAGCCTCTTTCACAGCGCCAACCGCAATAGAAAGACCCTCCATGTTCTTACCGCCGGCCGTAGCGAAATGGGGTTGTCCACCACCACCGCCTTGGATATGCTTAGCGGCCTCTTTTACGATCTTACCGGCATGCAAGCCCTCTTTCACCAAATCATCGCTTAACATAAGCATGAGCGTGCATTTGTTATCGTCAATGATACCGGCAACAAAGACAAAGCTATCGGTTGTCTCCGCCTTGATCTGGAAAGCCACGTTCTTCATAGCGTCCGCATTTGCCTTACCAACGAACTGCATAACCTTGATACCATTACTCTCCGAAGCTTTCGCCACGATCTCCTCCTTCAAACGCATAGACTTCTCACGGATATAATCCTCGATCTGTTTCTTCATCTCCGCATTCTCCTCGATAGACTTTTTCATCGCTTGCGCCAAATTCGGCATATGGTTCATCAACGCACGCAACTCACGGATCAGATCTTGCTGGGCATATACGAATTGCTCGGCGCCCTCGGCCGTAACCGCCTCTATACGACGGACACCTGCGGCGATAGAGCTCTCTCCTATCACGTGCAAAGAACCGATCATACCGGTTGCCGGGATATGCGTACCACCACATAGCTCCACGGAGCTTCCGTATTTCACGACACGTACCTCATCGCCATATTTCTCACCGAACAAAGCCATAGCCCCTAGCGCCTTTGCTTCGGCGATCGGCATATTGCGATGCTCTTCCAACGGGAAGTTCGCACGGATCTTCTCTCCAACCAATATTTCCACCTTACGGATTTCCTCGTCCGTCACTTTCTGGAAATGAGAGAAGTCGAAACGCAAAGAATCAGGCGAAACATACGAACCTTTCTGCTCTACGTGCGTACCTAATACCTCACGCAGCGCCTCATGCAAAAGGTGCGTGGCAGAGTGGTTACACTCACACTGGATACGCTTTTTCACGTTGATCTTTGCGGTAAATGTAGCCGTTACGTCCTTCGGTAGTTTCGCTACCAAATGAACCGGCAAATTATTCTCACGTTTCGTATCGATCACGTCGATCTTCTCGTCGTCGGCGATCAACCAACCCGTATCACCGACCTGTCCACCCATTTCCGCATAGAACGGGGTTTGATCCAGAACGATCTGATATAATACTTTATTCTTTTGTTTGATCTGGCGATAACGCAAGATCTCTGCCTCGCATTCGAACAAATCATAACCCACGAACTTACATTCACCCTCTTTCAGCGTGATCCAGTCGCCTGTCTCGATAGCGGCGGCGTTACGGGCACGCTCTTTCTGCTTCTGCATAGCCTTATTGAACTCCTCGATATCGGCTTCCATGCCGTTCTCACGAAGAATCAATTCCGTCAAGTCCAACGGGAATCCGTAGGTATCATATAATGTAAAGGCATCTACGCCATTCAAGACCGTCTTCCCCGCAGCCTTCGTCTCCTCCATTTTCTTATCCAGCAAACGGATACCGGTTTCCAAGGTACGAAGGAAAGATTCTTCCTCCTCCTTGATAACCTTCTCGATCAAGCTCTTCTGGGCGATCAATTCCGGATAAGCGTCTCCCATCGTCTCGATCAATACGGGCAAAAGCTTATACATAAACGCTTCCTTGCGATCCAAGAACGTATAACCGTAACGAACGGCACGCCGCAAGATACGACGGATTACATAACCGGCCTTAGCGTTGGAAGGCAACTGTCCGTCCGTGATAGCGAAAGCGATCGTACGGATGTGATCGGCGATCACACGCATAGCGATATCTTGCTGTTTATCCGTACCGTAAGTCGTACCCGCCATTCCCGCGATTACCTTGATAATCGGTTGGAATACGTCCGTATCATAATTTGAGGTCTTACCCTGCAATGCCATACACAGACGCTCGAATCCCATACCGGTATCGATCACCTTAGCCGGCAGCGGTTCCAAAGAGCCGTCGGCCTTGCGGTTGAATTGCATGAACACAAGGTTCCAGATCTCGATTACCTGCGGATGATCCTTATTTACCATATCGGCGCCGCTGACCGCCGCACGCTCCTCGTCCGAACGAAGGTCGATATGGATCTCGGAACAGGGACCGCAAGGACCCGTGTCCCCCATTTCCCAGAAGTTATCATGTTTGTTACCGTTCAGAATATGATCTTTCGGTAAATATTGCTCCCAATAACCAGCAGCTTCGTTATCACGATCTAAGCCTTCGGCAGGGCTTCCCTCGAATACGGTGGCATATAAACGCTCCGGATTCAGCTTCAATACCTCTACCAAGTATTCCCAAGCCCAGTTGATCGCCTCTTTCTTAAAATAATCTCCGAACGACCAGTTTCCGAGCATCTCAAACATCGTATGGTGATAGGTATCATGCCCTACCTCCTCTAAATCGTTATGCTTACCGCTAACACGAAGACATTTCTGAGAGTCCGCGACACGAGGATACTTACGGGGCACGTTGCCCAAGATAATATCTTTAAACTGATTCATTCCCGCGTTCGTAAACATCAACGTGGGGTCACCCTTTACCACCATTGGAGCGGAAGGCACGATCTGGTGTTCCTTAGAAGCGAAGAATTGCTTGAAGGATTCACGGATTTCTTTTGCTGTCAACATAATCTATTTATATAGTTCTCGTTAATATTCTGAAAAACAATTTGCAAAAGTACTGCAAATTATTATTTTTGCGTGCATTCAGATAACAAAAAATGTAGATGAAACTCTTTAAAAGTCGCAAAACATACTATTTATACAATCCGAACACACTCAATTATGAGCGTGTATACCCATCTAGCAAAGACCGGCTGTTCACCGTTCTCCGCCATTTAAGCACCGGAATAGCGTTCGGCGTAGCCACTTTTTTCGTCATGATGCATTTGGTGGACTCTCCGATGGAATCTCAGTTACGTAAGGAGAACCGCCTATTGCAAACTCAATACGAGGTACTTTCCCTTCGCTTAAATAACGCGTTGGACGTATTGGATGATATCCAACAGCGTGATGAGAATCTGTACCGGGCGATCTTCCAAGCCGAGTCCATCCCCGAGTCCGTTCGGAAAGCCGGGTTTGGAGGGACAAACCGTTACGAGCATTTGATGAGCCTGTCCAATCCGGAGCTTGTTGTCTCCACGACCCAAAAGATGGATATGCTACGTAAGCAATTATATATCCAATCCAATTCCTTGGAAGAACTGATCTCCCTAGGAAAGAACCAAGAAGAGAGAAGTAAATGTATCCCGGCGATCCAGCCGATTTCCAATAAGGATCTGCGTCGTACCGCTTCCGGCTATGGCGTACGTATCGACCCGATTTACCGTACACCTCGTTTCCATTCCGGAATGGATTTCTCGGCTAAAGTGGGAACGGAGATCTATGCGACAGGTAATGGCGTTGTCACTTTCGCCGCTTGGAAACAGGGATACGGAAATTGTTTGATTATCGATCATGGCTACGGCTATCAGACTTTATACGGTCATATGAGTAAGTTCAAGAAACGTGTCGGACAAAAGGTTACTCGTGGAGAGGTGATTGGCGAGGTTGGAAATACCGGGAAATCTACCGGCCCTCACTTGCATTATGAGGTAATCGTACGAGGGAAGTATGATAACCCATCTAAATACTATTACATGGATCTCTCACCTGAGGAATACGACCGTATGATCCAGATTGCCGAGAATCATGGTCAGGTTATGGATTAAACTTCATTAGCAGTATGAGTCTAAAAAAGAATAAAGATCTCAAACTCTATTTTTCCATCAGCGAGGTGGCGCAGATGTTCGACGTGAACGAGTCCACCCTTCGCTTTTGGGAGAAGGAGTTCGATATCATCAATCCAAGGAAGACGAGCAAAGGTACCCGTTTTTACAAGCAGGAGGATATCGACGCGGTACGCCTCATCTACCATCTGGTTAAAGAGAGAGGGATGACCTTGGCCGGCGCACGGCAAAAACTGAAGGACAATAAAGAGACGACGATCCGGCAAGAAGAGATCGTAAACCGCCTGAAACAGATCAAAGAAGAGCTGTTAGCTATGAAAGACGCATTCGATGCTTTTGCCCCGAAAGTGTGATTATTCTGTTGATAAAACCAGAACAAAACCGTACCTTCGTCCCCAATTAAATAAAACATAAGCAAATAAAATACAAGACATGGAAATTACAGGAAAAATTATTCAAGTCCTACCGGAAGTAGGCGGTGTCAGCAAAGCCGGAAACGAATGGAAAAAACAAGAGTACGTATTAGAGACACACGATCAATATCCCAAGAAAGTATGCTTCCAGATATTCGGAGCGGATAAGATCGCTCAAGCGGCCATTCAGCCGGGCGAGGAATTGACAGTCTCTTTCGACATTGACAGCCGTGAGTACCAAGGCCGCTGGTTCACCAGTATCAACGCATGGAAAGTAGACCGTCCGATGGCGGCAGCTTCTCAAGCCGCTCCGATGGGAGTAACTCCGGATAATTTCGCTCCGGCTTCCGCTCCTACGGCTCCAGCCTCATCCGCTCCTGATTTCGGACCGGCCAATCCTATCGATGATTTGCCATTCTAAAGACTAATGGATATCGTATTACTAATTGGCGGTTTACTACTAATTTTAGTTGGGGCTAACGCCTTGACGGATGGTGCCGCCTCGGTAGCCAAACGCTTCAATATTTCCAGCTTAGTAATCGGGCTAACTATTGTGGCGTTTGGGACTTCCGCACCGGAATTAACGGTCAGTGTCGTATCTGCCTTGAAAGGAAGCTCAGATATCGCTATTGGTAATGTAGTAGGAAGCAATATATTTAACGCCTTGATGATTGTCGGCTGTACGGCCGCTATCGTACCGATCAGCGTCACGAAAGGTACGTTGAGCAAAGAGATCCCTCTTTGCGTGCTTGCCTCAATCGTATTATTTATTTGCGCAAATGACGTTTTGATCAACGGCGCGTCGCAAAATAGTATCAGTAGTAGCGATGGAATGTTACTATTATGCTTCTTCGCCATTTTCCTTGGCTATACATTCGCAATCGCACATAATGGAGAGGAAAATGGAGAGAGCACGATTAAAATAATGCCCATTTGGAAAGCGAGTTTATTCATCATTGGTGGATTGGCTGGTTTGATTTACGGAGGACAATTTTTCGTGGATGGAGCTTCTGGTATCGCCCGTGGACTGGGTGTCAGCGAATCTATTATCGGTTTGACTTTAGTGGCCGGAGGAACCTCTCTTCCTGAGTTAGCGACTTCCGTCGTGGCCGCCTTAAAGAAGAACCCGGAGATGGCGATCGGAAACGTTATCGGTTCCAACCTCTTCAATATATTCTTCGTATTAGGTTGTAGCGCGACAATCACGCCGATGAACATACAAGGCATTACCAATCTGGATTTGGGCGTCATGATCGGTTCATGCGTATTGCTTTATATTTTTGGCCTTTTCTTCAAGAAACGGACCATCACTAGGCCGGAGGGAATCCTATTGATCGCTTGTTATATAGCTTATATAACTTATTTGATTGTCGGCCGATAAAGCTTTTATAAAACAAAAGTGTAGCGAAGCACTTCGCTACACTTAATCCGCTACACGTCCGACAGATTTAATATTCTGTATCTTCGACAAAGTCACGCACATTTTCTGGATATCTTCTACGTCATGAACTTTCATCTTTATCTTACCTTCGAACACGCCGTCTTTCGCCTCGATCAGCAAGCGCATGATGTTCACGTTGAAATCCTCGGAAATCGTTTTCGTGATCGTATTCAGTACGCCTATCGAGTCTATACCTTTCACCTCTAGCGTGGCCTCAAAAGAAGCGTTCATATGGCTGCTCCAAACCGTATTCAAGATACGTTCGCCAAAGCTACTTTTCAAGCGCATGGCGATCGGGCAGGAACGTTTATGAACCACTACGTTACCATCATCATTGATAAAACCTAAAGAGTCATCTCCCGGAATCGGCTTACAACATTCGGCAATTACATAATTACGCTCAAAAGCCTCCTCTTTCAATAAATAAGGCTTTTTCTTATCATATTTAGGCTTCTCTTTCTTGGCTTCCTCCTCTTCGGGTTGTTTCACCTTCTTGGAAGCGACACCCAACGCCTGTTTCACATACTTAAACAAGACATTATCCGTCTTCTCCTTCAACAGCTTCTTTAAATTCTCGGGCAAAACCACATCCCCCTTCTCTACCGCATAAAAGAATTCCTCGCGTTTCGAGAATCCAAAGTACATGCCTAATTTATCCAGATTGGATGTACTCGCCTCAAGCTCCGAACGCTTGAAGGCATCAAGAACTTTTATCTCTCCATACTTAGCGACCTCTTTACGGACACGCTTTAATACGGCATCGATCTTCGCACGAGCCTTAGCGGTAGTCACGAAGTTCAACCACTCCGGTTGCGGCTCCTGAGAACGGGAAGTCAAGACCTCCACCTGATCTCCACTGGACAGCGGATGACTCAATGGCACCAAACGATGGTTTACCTTAGCGCCAATACATTTATTACCGATATCGGAGTGAAGCGCATAAGCGAAATCCAAGGCGGTAGCCCCTTGGGGCAATGTCTTTATATCTCCTTTCGGAGTGAAAACAAATATCTCGGAAGTAAATAAGTTCAGTTTGATCGTATCCAAGAAATCCAGCGCATTCGGGTCCGGACTCTCCAAGATCTCGGTAATGGTTTGTATCCATTTATCCAATTCCGTATCCTCCTCCACGTTGGATTCCTTGTATTTCCAATGGGCAGCGAAGCCTTTCTCTGCGATATCATCCATACGGCGGCTACGGATCTGGATCTCTACCCATTGTCCATCCGGTCCCATAACGGTCAGATGAAGCGCTTGATAACCGTTCGCTTTCGGACGGCTCACCCAATCACGGATACGGTCGGGACGAATCCGGTAAATATCCGTAATAGCCGAGTAGATATCCCAACATTGGTTTTTCTCGTCCACACCGGGAAGCGGGTCAAAAATAATGCGGACCGCATAAATATCATAAATATCCTCGAAAGCGACACCCTTGCTTTCCATCTTATTCCAAATGGAATAGACCGATTTCACACGGGCACGCATCTCATACTGAAGTCCCATCGATTTCAGCTTCTCGTCCACAGGGGCGGCGAAACGCTCGAATAATTTATTACGGCTCTCTTCTGTCGCTTTCAACTTAGCGCTGATGAAGTCATATTCTTGCGGATGCTCATATTTAAAACTCAAATCCTCCAGTTCCGTCTTGATCGAGAAGAGACCCAGACGATGCGCCAGAGGAGCATACAGATAAAGAGTCTCACCCGCAATCTTAAATTGCTTGGCGGGAAGCATGGAACCCAAAGTCCTCATATTATGAAGACGGTCTGCGATCTTGATTAGAATCACCCGTATATCGTCACTCATAGTCAGCAGCAACTTACGGAAGTTCTCGGCTTGAGCCGAGGCCTGTTCCCCAAAAATGCCACCGGATATCTTCGTCAAGCCATCCACGATCTGGGCGATCTTGTCTCCGAACATATCCCGGATATCCTCCACCGTATACTCGGTATCTTCCACGACATCATGCAATAACGCAGAGCAAATAGAGGTAGAGCCCAAACCCATCTCCCGGCATACGATACGAGCCACGGCGATAGGATGCATTATATAAGGTTCGCCGGAACGCCGTTTCACTCCGGCGTGCGCTTGATTAGCAAAATTAAAAGCTTTCGTGATTCGTTCGACCTTACGGCGGTGGTTTGACTTCAAATAATCGTTCAACAACGCATTGAACCCATCTTGTATCATCTGTTCGTCCGCAGAGAGAACGGACGCAGCCTCGCCCGTTTCTTTTATATCTTTTGTGTCCTTTGTATCGTCCATGGTTTTACACCTCCCATTTTTATACTGTATAGCCACAAATATATACAAATATTTGGAAGGAAACCCTAACAAAAGACAAAAATAGAATATCTACTGCTTAAATATGGATCCCATAGTCGTGTTTAACCTCGTCCATGACAAAAGTACTTCTCAACGAGCCCAAACTATCGATCGTTCCTAACACATTTAAAATAAACTCTTGATAATATTTCATATTGGGAGCGTGTATCTTCAATAAGTAATCATAATCGCCTGAAATATTATAGCACTCCGTTACCTCGGGGATTTCTTGAATAATCCGGGTAAACTCAAAAGCTATATCCTTATTCAGCCGAACCAATTTCACGCTACAAAAGACAACAAAGCCTTGATTCAGCTTCTCCGCATCTAGTACCGCTATATACTTCTTTATATATCCACTATTCTCAAGACGTTTTAAACGCTCGAACACCGGGGTTGACGAGAGACTGACCCTTGCCGCCAACTCTTTCGTAGTCAACCGGGCATTATCTTGTAACGTTCGGAGGATTTGCAGATCCACCTTGTCTAACTTATCTGAAACATTCATAAGAAAAAAATTCTATCGGATTGATTCCCCAGCGTCCTTCGCCGAAGATGTATTCTATTTATAGCCCTAAAAATAGTATTATTTTCTATATTCTCAACGAATCTTGTTCAAAAAGCACACACATCATACATTTGCCAACAGAATAAGAACTAAATAAACAAGATGACTATGGCAACAAAGAAGTTACATTTCGAGACATTACAACTTCATGTAGGACAAGAACAACCGGATCCCGCAACCGACGCACGTGCGGTACCCATTTATCAAACAACTTCCTATGTATTCCATAACGCACAACATGCGGCAGACCGTTTCGGCCTACGTGACGCGGGGAATATTTACGGACGTTTGACAAACTCCACGCAAGGCGTTTTCGAGGCACGTGTAGCTGCCTTAGAAGGAGGTGTGGCAGGTTTGGCCGTGGCTTCAGGAGCAGCGGCTGTCACCTATGCGTTACAGAACATAGTGAGGGCAGGAGATCATATTATCGCAGCCGATAATTTGTATGGCGGTTCCTTCAACCTGATCACCCATACACTGGCCTCCCAAGGCATTACTAATACGATTATCAATGTAAATGACCTAAACGCATTAGAAGCAGCCATCCGGGAAAACACGAAAGCCATTTATGTAGAGACATTCGGGAATCCTAACTCTGACGTAACGAATCTAGATGCGGTAGCGGAAGTCGCTCACCGATACCATGTTCCATTAATCGTAGACAATACGTTCGGAACCCCCTACTTGATTCGTCCGATCGAACATGGAGCTGACATTGTCATCCATTCCGCCACAAAGTTCATAGGAGGACACGGCAGTAGCCTAGGAGGTGTAATTGTAGACGGAGGTACTTTCGACTGGAAAGCGAATGCAGATAAGTTCCCTACATTAGCTAAACCAGACCCAAGTTATCATGGAGCCATATTTGCGGACGTAGCAGGTTCCGCCGCCTTTGTCACCCGTATCCGTGCGGTCATTCTTCGCGATACCGGGGCAACGATCTCTCCTTTCAATGCTTTTATATTGTTGCAAGGATTAGAGACCTTATCCCTACGCGTGGAGCGCCATGTAGCAAACGCATTGAAAGTCGTGGATTATTTATCAAAACATCCGAAAGTAGAAAAAGTGAATCATCCATCACTTCCTACCCATCCGGACCATGAACTTTACAATAAATATTTCCCGAATGGTGCCGGCAGTATCTTCACCTTCGAGATCAAAGGCGGGCAGGAAGCCGCTTGGAAATTCATCGACTCACTGGAGATCTTTTCCCTACTAGCGAATGTCGCCGATGTAAAGAGCCTTGTCATTCATCCATACACGACCACTCATTCCCAGATGAGCCCGGAAGAACTTGCCCAACAGCACATAACACCATCCACCGTACGCTTGAGCATCGGAACCGAATATATAGATGATATTATAGATGATCTGGATCAAGCTTTCGCTAAAATCTGATAGCGCACTTCCAAAAGGAAAAGGACAGAAGCAAAGAAGGCGATCCCTGTTCGACACAAGGATCGCCTTTCTAATCAACATCACATCGAGCCAAGGTTACACTCATTTATTCTCAGCCAAATAGATATCCGTAAATGTCACAGCTCCGGTTAATCGGTTATTGTTGTTAGTTACATTTAACAATATGACATACTTGCGATACTGATCGGCAGTCAACGCCTCTTTCATCAGCTTCAAATTGCCGTACACGGCTTTTTGCAATCGTTCATCCTGACGCTTCAGGTCTTTGCTCAAACTCTTTCTTTGTTCTTGTACAAAATAATCATTAATGTTAAGTACCTCCTCCATTTGGTAAGGAGCCAATCCTAGATAAGAACTCAATCGGCTAAACTCTACCGCAAACGGTTCTTTATTCCCATATTCATTCACACATTGCGCTTTCGCAAAATTCATTGTAGCACTCATTCCCAAAACCGCTACCGCCATAATTAACTTTCTCATAATACCTACAATTTACCTATTACAAAACCATTCACAAAACAAACACTCATTTTAGAGAAGATAGCCTAAACATTCTTTTGTTTCGGACTAATCCTTTTTTACAAACCTATTAACCTATCTAATGTGTATGATAAAACTCGGATTAACATCAAAATTTCAACTTACATCTTATTGATGTATCTCCTTGTTTGTATTGCAAAGATGAAGAATTATCGGATAGGCAGTTTCCGATTGTTGACGAAAAGGAAAAAATGGGGATTGAACACGAAAAGGGCAAAAAAATGCCGGCTTTAAGAGAACCGGCACTTCTATTTAATTATCATTCCAGACTTACTATCCAAGACTTAAACTCGGATGCTTTATTTTTACTAATATATATACGCTCAGGCACTTCTATATCCAAAGTAACGAGCAAACGGCTATCAAACCAAATTGTTATGTCCTTCACGCTATCACGAGAAATGATGAATTGTTTATTCGCACGGATAAAATCAGCAGGACTTAAAGAAGAAATTATCTGTTCCAATGTTTTAGCATATGGATACGAATTACCAGTCTTTAAATAAACATATGTATTCTTATCAGCCGTATAGAAACAAGACACATCTTTCAAGCTAATAGGCAACAATTTATCCTTAATAGGAATCAGTAGTTTATCCTTGTATTTAGGAGTAGTAGACAACTGTGTTAATTGGGATAAATAATGGATGATATCTTGATGATTCCATCGGCTAAACTTATCTAAGGCCCTTTTCAATTCTTCCGACTTAATCGGCTTCAAGATATAGTCTATGCTGTTTACTTTGAAAGCGTCGATCGCATATTGATCGTACGCCGTAGTAAAGATGATCGGTGCCTCCACCTCTATCTGGTCAAAAATAGCGAAAGCGGAACCGTCCGATAAATGAATATCCATAAAAATCAAATCCGGCCTCGGATTGGCTTGCAGCCAACGTACCGTTTGCCGGACACTCTCCGTATTTCCCATGATCTCAAGCGTGGGATCTATTGTAACCAACATATCCGCTAAGTTCTCATAGGCGGCGGTCTCGTCCTCTACGATCAGTATTCTCATATAGCATCATTTTAGGGGTAGGTATACCTGAAACTCATCCTCATCAGATTCTACCCGTATTTGTTTATTCATTAATAGAAAGAAACGATTCTCCAGATTCTTAAGCCCGGTTCCATTCGTATCCGGTAAGGTCAATTTCGGATAGATTGGATTAGAAACAACCAGTTCCATTCGCTCGTTCAGCCGGATCAAGATATCCATTCGGTGCTCGCTGTCTATAATATTATGTACCGTCACGTTCTCTACCAACGGAAGCAAAGATAATACGGGAATTCGCAAGTTCCGCTTATCTTCGGGAACTTCGATCGTAAAAGTCAGCTTATTGGCGAAACGGACTACCATTACATGCTGAAAAGCCTCTATAAACGCAAGCTCCTCCGACAGTGGTACCAAATTCTTTTTATCACTCTGAAGGATATAACGGAATATATCGGACAATTTCGTAACATACAACAAGGTATTCTCATCGTTTTTCTTCCGTATCAAGGAGGAGATTCCATTCAATGAATTGAAAAAGAAATGCGGATTGATCTGGTTCACCAATGCATCGCAGCGGCTCTGCAAATTCTCGACACGCAGATTCTCGATCAATTGATCCTTTTCCCGTTGATTGTGATATAGCATTTGTATATAGCCGATCAAGGTACATAACAACGCCAACACGATAAACTGGAAGATAATGATACTCAAAAAACGATCATAACTAATAGTCAGGAAGGAGATCAATTTATAGACAACAAAGCCTCCGGAAACGTACAGGGCATTCCAGAGCAACCGCTCGAAGAAGGAGGTACAATCCTCATGCTTCAAGTTACTTTTCAGCAAAAACCAAATAAGTCCCCAGAAGTAAAGAAAACGGAACCCAAAGAAGAGTAAAAATCCTTGATGATCGTTCGGAGCCAGATAGCTCATGTCACAAAAGATCCATGCCAAATTCGGGTAGGCGATAAACACCGCGCAAACCAAACTGACCAACCAAGGTTTAGCCTTGACCACTGATATCTTTTCATCCAATGAACCCATACGATTGTATCTTTTTTCGTATACAAAGGAATAAAAAATCATTCACATCCTTCTCCAGTGCAGGAAGAAAGCGAAAAAAAAGAGTTAAAGACGAATTATCCCCGAATGATCATCCTACCGGTATCTTCAGTACTTGACCCGGACGGATATCCGGACTTGACAGCCCATTCACCTTTTGTAAGGAAGAGGCGGTAACCCCAGGGTATTTCTTGGAAATCGAATAAAGCGAATCTCCCGATTTAACCTTATAAGAGACAAAATCTTTATTAGCGGAAGCGATCTGTTTTGTAGCGGCGGAAGCCGACTTTTTCGTTGTTGTCGCAGTTGATTTCGCAGTCACGGTAGTTGATTTCACCGGAGTCTTGGTAGCCGAGGCAAAAGCGACACCCCCATTATCTACATATAATCTTAACCGTTTTCCTTTCGCTACCCGGTTGGAGCCTAGCCCGTTCCATTTACGGATATCTTTCGCTGTCACTCCATAGCGATTAGCGATCGTATAAAGATTCTCACCACTCAATACCACGTGGGTGATTTTTTCCCGGGTCGCACCACTTGGTAAAGAGCCATTAGAGTTATTCGCAGAAATGCAATTCGCCAACAGTTCCTCGATCCGATGCGTATAGACCGTATCTTCTTTATCGATAAAAGCATAGGTTTCCGCCGCAGGTAGTTTCAAAACCGAAGGGCGGGTATTACCCGGAACGATGTCTCTTTTATATTGTGGATTTAACGCACGCAACGTCTCAATATCTACTTGCAATAGATCCGATACCTGCTGCAAATGTAGGGCATTATTCACCATGACCGTATCCGTGGCTAGCGGCAAGCTGGTTTGCATCGGACAGATGTTATGCTCGCAATAATAATTCATGACGTAATTGGCGGCGATAAATAAGGGGACGTATGAACGAGTCTCTTTCGGTAAATAAGGGAAGATATCCCAGAAGTCCGTCTTGCCCCCCGAACGACGGATCGCTTTATTCACGTTGCCCGGCCCGCAGTTATAAGATGCCAACACTAAATTCCAATCCCCATAGATAGCGTACATATCCTTGAAATACTTACAAGCGGCCTCGGTCGCTTTCAAGGGGTCCCGGCGCTCGTCCACCAAGCTATTAATCTCCAAGCCATAGCTCTTACCCGTAGGAAGCATGAATTGCCATAAACCACAAGCGCCCACTCGAGAGAGGGCTACCGGATTCAAGGCACTTTCCACGACGGCGAGATATTTCAATTCAATAGGCAGGCCATGCTCATCCAACACCTGCTCGATTATCGGAAAATAAAAGTCCGCCATCCCCAGCATATAACGCACTAAATTTCGTTTACGCTCCGCATATAAGTCAATACAATCACGCACTATATTATTATAGGGCAAAGCGATCACGCTGGGAAGCCTAGACAGGCGGTCGATATAGACCGAATCCGGGAAATAGACATTCTCGTCGTCATCATGGCAAAAGTCCTCTCTTTTTGAGAAATATTGCACATGCCAAGTACGGAGCAAACTATCCACGTTCGCATCCAAGCTTTCCGGAATCAATCCGACCTCAGACTCCAGCGAGCTTAAGGTATCTTTTTCCTCAATTCGGGTCTCTTCCTGCGCATAGACCAATGAGACCAAACAATTTAAACAAATGAGTGCTAGCAGGTATCTTTTCATGTATATCAGAATTTTAGACTGCAATTCAATCCGTAAGTACGAGGCGTGACACTCGTCTTCGGACTAACAACCGGCTCCAAATGCAAGGATAAATCCGGTGATATATCAAAATCGAATAACTGGGCATCCACGTAAGCATCCACGATACTCAACGCATACACCCCGACCGTAATAATTATACTCAAGTCTCTATATCGACGAAAATAATCCTTCTGTCTTTTCAATTGATCCTTGAAATTTGAATTATTAATCGCATCCTCAGGAGCCATGGAAGTCAAGTCTTGCCAACTTTTACTCCAAGCATCCGGATTTTCCAGATTCTTAGCGGCATCATACATGATATCCTTATAAGCCGTCGAATAATCCTTATAATTCTTATTATTCCAAGTCACGGCATACATACATCCCATCAAGCCACCGTAAACGATTGGTAATTTCCAATATTTCCGGTTATAGATTTGTCCCAGACCCGGAACTAAGGCGAACAAGACCGCTTTTGTCGGATTCGGCTTAAAAGCCAGCTTCATCTTCACTTCCGGTACGCCCACCGAATCGGCCGCCATCAAGACGGCTTGCACGGTAGAATCCGGGGCAGCTACCTCCACGGAATCGGAAACTATAGCAGGAACGGCTTTCTCCGTCTTATCCTCCTGTGCGTTACCCATCCCGGCATAGCACATGAATCCGATCAAAAGGAGTATGATTCGATTTCTCATTTCAATTTATCCAGTAACCCGATCAATTGCTCCAACTCTTCTTCCGTGGCGAAGGGAATCGTAATTTTTCCTTTTCCCTTCTCATTGCAAGTCAACTGGACTTTCGTATTGAAGTAACGGGACAAATGATCTTTCAGCAATTTAAACTCTTCCGGAAGTATCGGCTTACGATCCGATTTTTTCTTTTCCGGCAATTCCGGTTGTATTCCCTCGGCTATATTACGCACCATCTCCTCCACGTTACGAACGGAGAGTCCTTGAGCCAATATCTGCTCATATAAAGCTAATTGAACCTCCGGATCATCCACCGGGATCAATGCCCGGGCATGTCCCATATCGATCTTCTTATCCTTCAATCCTACTTGGATCTCGGCCGGAAGTTTCAATAAACGAAGGTAATTGGCGATCGTAGCACGTTTCTTTCCAACCCTTTCGCTCAACCCCTCTTGGGTCAAGCCGTAATTATCGATTAATTTTTGATAAGCTAACGCGATTTCGATAGAGTTCAAGTCCTCTCGTTGGATATTCTCTATCAAAGCCATCTCCACCACGTTCTCGTCGGCCGCCGTCTTAATATAAGCGGGAATACGCTCCAAACCTGCTTTAAGCGACGCACGATAACGGCGTTCACCAGAGATGATCATATATTGCTCGGGGCCGATTTCCTTCAATGTAATCGGCTGTATCACGCCTAACGAGCGGATAGAGGTAGCCAACTCCTCCAAGGTCTCTTCCTCAAAGACAGATCGAGGTTGTTCCGGATTAGGCTGGATCTTGCTTAACTCGATCTCACTAATAGACGATGAACCACCTGTCTTCAGGTCATCCATCGTAATTAACGCGTCTAATCCACGGCCTAACGCCGATCTTTTTAATGCTGCCATAATCCTTTATTTTTTTCAACAATCTCCTGTGCCAACTGCATATGGTTGATAGATCCTTTCGAATCTGCGTCATACAATAAGACAGGTTTACCGTAACTGGAAGCCTCGCTCAACTTCACGTTTCGTTGGATCACGGTAGTAAATACCAAATCGCGGAACGGACGTTTCACTTCCTCATAAATCTGGTTCGCCAAACGCAGGCGGGAATCATACATAGTCAAGAGGAATCCCTCTATCTCCAGCGCCGGGTTCAGCTTTGATTTGATAATCTTGATCGTGTTCAACAGCTTACTGATACCTTCCAAGGCGAAATACTCGCATTGTACCGGGATAATCACCGAATCGGCGGCTGTCAAGGCATTCACGGTTATCAATCCCAAAGAAGGAGAGCAGTCGATCAGGATAAAATCGTACTTCTCTTTCAGCGGTGTCAATATCTGCTTCAAGATCCGTTCACGATTCTCCAAGTTTAGCATCTCGATCTCCGCTCCCACCAAATCGATATGAGAGGGGATGATATCCAGTCCTTCCACTTCAGTCTGTGTGATAGCGCCACTCGCGTCCTCACCGTTCACCAGACATTCATAGATAGAAAGTTCTACATTACGTATGTCCACACCCAGACCGGATGAGGCATTCGCCTGCGGATCAGCGTCTACGACCAGCACCTTTTTCTCAAGAGCGGCCAATGACGCAGCCAGATTAATCGTGGTGGTTGTCTTCCCGACTCCACCTTTCTGATTTGCTAAAGCGATAATCTTTCCCATACTATACCTAATTAATTCGAGGGCAAAACTAAACATTAAAAACTGAACCAAACAGGGTTCAATCAAAACAATGCTTGTTTTGTTGATAAATCGCCCTAACTGTTGATAACTCGCAAATATAAGCAGAATAAATCAAATAGAGGGTTATAAGGCTGGTATATAGGTGTTTTTTTGGAAATGATAACGAAGTTTTAAGTTACATACAGACCCATCCCATCCTTCGGGCAATGTCTTGGAACATATTTTTATCGCAGGAAGGAACCTTTATCGTATAGATCTCAGACCGTGGTTCCACATGAAAATATCCCTTTTCCGGAAGCCTTTCCTCCGGCAAGAGCTTCCCTTCAAAAGGCTGTAGCTCATAATGATTATCGTTATAAGACACATTGAAATATTCATTCTCATTCTCCGGATTCAGATAAAGAGTCCTTAAATCGATCCTTCCTCCCAAATAATCATCCAGCCTAGAGGATGAAATCTTAATACCCGTATACCTGCATCCAGCCATATCATCGAAAAGCAGGCATAAGTATTGCGTACCAAAAGAATCTTTGGCCACAAGGATTTGAGGCACATCATAAAACTCTAGGATCCTATCTAAAAACAATTTAGTCATAACATCATTACCTTTGCCTTATTCACATCAAAACAACAAGATCGCCACCAAGAATAATGAGCCACACCGAATGTCTTTTTAATCATGCCATCTTCTTCCGATAAAACAATCTCAGCAATTATTGAATTACGAAATTTAGGCAAGCGCAGACGCTTCCGTGTCTCCTCTAAATCATCAAACAAAGATACCGAACGTACAATACATTCATCAATCCCCGATCCTAAAAATACCTTATCAGGATTCAATCTTCTTTGCGAGAAGAAATCCAATGATTTCACAGGATCTCCTTCCGCAATTCTATAAAATACCCCACTACACGCCATAGCATCCGAAGGTGGACATAAGTCCGGTAGCTCCTCAAACCATTTCCTTTCTTCCATGATATCGCAAATATAAGCAGAATAAACAATATACCATATCAAGAATCCCATAAATATGACTAACGAGAAACCATAGCTAAACCACGTTTACCATTTTGACAATTTGTAATATCAACTCCCGGAGAATCGATTTTTCCGGGCATACGGACAGTTCGTGCGCAAATACGAGAAAAAAATTCGACAATCATCTGCATAACAATCCTTTATCGAAAAACGACCTTTCATTCTAGCGAGATTTATTCATCGTAATTCATATCCATTGAGTTCTTCGGGCGATTCCATAGGGTTACGACCGGGAAGTAACAGGGTTACGATGCCCATTCTAGAGTATTGACAACCCTATTCTTGACTACTTACGATGCCCAACGGCACTACTGGCGTTGCCCAACGCGACCTATCGCATATGCTTTAACCGCCTATCGTGTGCAAAAAGGGGACTTTTCCTGTCAAAAACGCCCGTTGAAGCCACCGCTTTCCCTCTATTTCTGCGTCTTTACAAGAGGGCTTTATCACGCATATCCCCATTTATCCATCAAAAAGTTCGGATAACTGCGGTTTCGCTTACAGTCAGGCAAATAGGCAAAACCACAAAAGCCCCGCCGAAATACATCGACGGGGCTCTATCTTATGAACTGTGTCTTTCCTTACGGAAATTCGATCAGTTTTCTACTTATTTAACGATTGTCTTAACAGCCTCTTCACCATCAACAGCTACAGCTACGATACCAGCAGGTACAGCGATAGTCGCGTTGTCTGAAGTAAGGACTGTCTCAGCAACAACCTTACCTAAGATGTTAGTGATAACTACTGACTTACCAGCAGCGCCTTGAACAGTTACAGTACCGTTACCAGCTACTACGGATACGCCTTCTACAGAAACTTCGTCGTTAGAAGTTACCATATCATCTGCGTCTGTCGGACGAATTGCGTTGAAGATCAAAGCACCGTCAGAACCAGTCTTAGCAGCATCGAAATTAGAATCACCACGAGTCAATACCAGACAACCGTTCTGCATCTTCAACCATGCTGCGTGAGCAGGAGCGATAGAGCCTGAAACTTCTCCAAAACCTCTAGTAGCCTTACCTGATACAGAATAAGCTCCCTTATCATGATCTGCATTATCAATCCATTGAGTACCAAGAGTGCTCTTTCCTTCTTCTTGATAGATATTGGACTCAAACAAGAATTCATTATCTGCACCTTCCTCACCAGAAATATAAGCATTCATTGCCTTCTCCGGATTTACATAGCGGAATGACCAAGTTACGTTCTTGTGATTATCACCACGCAAATCAATGATACGATTCATCAACTTATTGTCTTTGTAGAACTTAAAGATTTTCGCTGTATCAATCTTAGCCGGCTCTACTTTCTCAAAGCCATTTGTTAATACTATCAAAGAGTCACCAACCTTGATCGCAGGAACAAAACCTACACGAGTGTAACCACCCTTAACATCCATATAAGGAACATCCAAATCATTTACGATAGCAGAGTCACCGAAGCTTACCAAATATTTACCATAAGCGAAGCCTACGTGTGAGCGAGTAGCGTGAACGCATTCATATGGATCTTCTGTCGGAGTTCCGTCAGCTTTGATGTGCGGAGTACCCTCTGTACAAGGATGTGTCACGATAGACAAATCCTGGTCTTGACGAGCTACAGAGATCAAATATTGCGGTTTGATATAACCCAAACCACGATTTACCCAAGTCGTATCAATATGGAATACCAACTTACCGTCAGCTTTCTCTTTGTTCCAGATACCAGCGTAGTCTACAGTCTTATCTTGTAAGTTTTTGTTCCACTCATCCATCAAGTACTCACCACGGATCTTCTCTTTAAAGATTACGCTATCTGCTGCATCGTTATCCTTTTCGCCAACAGCGATGTTGTTGAAACGACGATACAACGGAGTCTGATCCGGCTCTACAGTGAAAGCAGATGTACGAGTCTCCTCCAAATTCTGAACTTTCAATACGGCACTCTTTCCGTCATCTGCTGTACCCACCTTATGAGTTGAATTAAACAAATTTTGGATTACTGCACCAGCATAGGCATAGTCAGAACCCGGAGTAAATACGTTACCACCATGTTCGTAATAACCCACAAATTCACCCTTTGCATTATAAGCCTCATTAGCATATACCACGTCTGTAGGATCAGCCTTATTCACCCATTTAGAAGAAGCCTCTACTATTGCATAGAAATGTTTAGAATTGTAATGATTATTCTCTTTAAAGAAGAATGAATCAACTACGTACGGAGTAATTTCATCCAAGTTAGAAACACCCATAGCATACTTATCGTTGTAAGCCTCAACCAAAGATTTAGAACCGTCAGCAGTCTTGATCACATAATTCGTTCTCTCCAACTGAGCCAGACCCGGGATCTTCTTCAACAATGCTTCAGTAACCTCAATACCATAAGCGCTAGTAGAACCCTCTTTTAATACATAGCGGCTAGCCTCTTCTTTTACATAATTTACAGAATCCTTGTCCAATCCGTTAGCCATCCAATAACTATCCGTGAATGGGTTTAAGTAATTGAATACATATTTATTCACACGCAAAGAATCTGACGGGATGAAACGATAACCTAACTTCTTATTACTTAAGATAGCTTTGTCCGTGATCTGATCAAAAGTGATATTTGTCATATCCTTGCCTTGGAACGCCGGAGCAACGATCTTACCATCAACTAAACGCAATTGAATTGTTCCTTTCAAATTTGGGAATTCACGGTTTGTCACAGAAAGCGGAGAAGTAGCTTGAGCCTTGTCTGCTGAAAGCGTCTTCGTGATTACCCATTGATAAGCCGGCATATCCTTCGGATCTTGCTCATCCAAAGTTACCCATTCAGCCTCATAGCCCAAACCAGCATTCAAGTGAATAGGAGCAGCTAGTACTTGACCTTTCTCGTTTTTAATTACATAAAGACCATTAGCCACAGAAGTCTTATCGCTAGTAGCAAAGCAACCATCTACACCAAAACTAATCTTTGTATTAATTGGTCTTTCTCCAATTGTAACAACAGAGCTGGCAATCGTAAAGTCTTGCAATTTAACGAACAACTCAAAAGCTGCGTTCTCCGGATCATTCTTACCACTCTTATCCAAATCCAAACCTAAGAATTTGTCACCATACTCTTTAATATTTGATGCTTGGTACCAATAGTCTTCCGGAGTTTTCTCATTTTTATATCGAGCTTCCTCTACTTGAATAAACAACTCATCTCCAGAAGGTTGATAAATAAATAAGAACTTATGTTGATCAGCAATACTTTTAGCATCAGTTCTAACCAAAGCATCTTTTGAACCTTCAGCAGCCGTATTTGTCCAAGCAAGCTTCAAGAAAGAAGTACCAACAGAGTTAGAAGCTGTATCGACCTTCAAATATTGTTTCTCATCCTCTTTCTTTGTTACATATACGAAATTTCGGTATTCGTTATCAGCTTTATTATCAGAGATACCTAATGCAACCAACTCATTTGCAGTAAACTGATTAACTTCCCCTTTAGAATCAGGAGCAAATGTCAATTTATTTTTGTTATCTTTCAAATAAGCGTTAATTTCAGCTGCATTTAGCACATAAGTACCAGCGTTGTAGATAGTCAAACGTAGAGGAGTCTTGCCTGAAGATAAATTTCCAGTAAGTCTTGTCTTAGAGGCCTCTTCCGTAGAGACTAAACCTCCTTTTACCAAGTCATTTTCCGCATACATTACCAGCACTTTATCAGTGGCCTTGTGAGTATACAAAGAATAATTAGGCTTTAGGCCTTCGCCTTCACCTTTCTCATTTTTAAACCACGTAGGAGAAAAAGCCCAACCACCATAAGCAACACCAGCCAATTCACTATCCTCGCTATCAAAAGCTAAAATTTCGCTAGTACCCTTATTTACGAAATCAAAGATTGCATCTTGACCCAAATTAGCTTGAGCCGTGATTTGAACACACCACAAAGTATTTTTCAATTTAACACCTTCTGGTAAATTCTCGGGATCAACCATCTTGTAAACATTCTCTCCCCTGCTATTCTCCACAACAGCGAGAACCTTATTAGATTGATCTCTCAACTGATACACTCCCGCAGGATTTGTAACAGAAAAACCGGGTTGCGCAGTAGCATTTGCTCCTTGCAAGGTAGTGACACCAGCTGCAAGATCTATGTTCTTCCCATAGTCTGTAGAAACATCCGCATTCACAGTGAATGCTGATGCAAGCAAGCTAGCGCACAAAAGCGTAGAAAACTTTTTGTTCATAATTAAATAATTTAATATTAATACTAAAGTGTAATAAGCTCGTTCATTGGGCTGCCTTCACAAAACCATAACAATAGCAGCCGACTTTATCTATCACTTGCAAAGGTACGCGTTTCTTTGATTCGTGCAAATCTTCCCTATCATTTTTTTGTTGGCATATACGCTTTCTTATCAATCAAATAGGCTATTCGTTACGAAATAGCGGATTATAACTACGAACTGCCCATTCTATCGGCTTCCCCCCTTTACTTCACGCAAGTTATTCGCTGGCCAATGCCAAGCATAATATCCCCCCAACCATTATCAACATAAATATATATTATATAATGTACGTGTACATACATATATAAAGGAAACTTTCACCGGAATTATCTGTCTAGAAAGGAAACGAAGTACTACTTACTTCCCTATAGAATATATACCGCAAGTGCCAAAGGATATATACTTCTCCAACCCAGTAAGTATAACTGCCTGACTATGCCTAAATTTACTTCACAGATTTTACTGTTATTTTCTAAGGTACTTCA
>OGOF01000459.1_pt1 | contig 29736 bp, 28 predicted proteins | sample 1552621 | NCBI WGS metagenome assembly OGOF01 (sample SAMEA2580156, study PRJEB22360) | human gut metagenome | biome: human gut; feature: human-associated habitat; material: faeces | place: Denmark | collected 2008/2010
ACTAACGAAAGTTTTCCAGAATTACATAAAAATAATGATATGTTTAATACCTGGACTGGAATTTCTTATAGAAGATAACGAATAAGATGAAACCCGTCAGTGCAAAGGGCACCCCTGCCAAAGCCGGATAGCGGTATCCGCCGCCAAGAGCCAGACCGCCTACGTATGCCCCGATGGCGTTGCCCAGGTTGAATGCCATCTGCACGCAAGCGCCGCCCAGCATCTCACCCCCTGGAGCTACGCGGATAATCAGCACCTGCTCCGGACTGGACACCGCAAACAAGCCCGCCGTACAGAGCGCCATCAATATGGCGGAACACCACGGATGGGGCGAAAGGAAAAATATCAGCAGCAGCACAATGCAAATCATGCCTTGCACCACCATGCCCACCCTGCCCGGAGTGTATTTGTCGGAAAGCCGTCCGCTCACCAGATTGCCCACCACCATGCCAAAGCCTGCCAGCATCATCAATGCCGTGACACTTCCGGCACTGAACCCCGACACATTCGTCAGCAACGGCGTGATGTAACTATACCAGCAGAACACGCCGCCGTTGCCCAAAGCCGTCGCTCCCAATATCAGCCAGGGAGCGGGAGTCTTCAAGAAACGGAACTGTCCCTTGAATCCGGTATCTTTCAGTCCCTCCACCGCAGGAACCCACCGCCATATATAATAAAGGACTATCACTCCCCAGCAGGCCACCAGCAAGAACGTGACACGCCACGAGAGTATATGGCTCAGGGAAGTGCCCAGCGGAACGCCGAACAGATTGGCAACCGTCATGCCCGCTATCATAATGGATACGGCCTCGGAGCTTCTCCCCTCGTCCGCCAGCTTGCCCGCCACAATGGAAGCGACTCCGAAATACGCCCCGTGCGGCAAACCCGAAATGAAACGCGCCGCCAGCAGCGACCAGTAGCCGGTGGCCATCGCAGCTCCCAGATTTCCTACCAGCATTAAAGCCATCAATGCCAGCAGGATATGCTTCAACGGACGCTTGCGCGCTAAAATCAACATGGGAGCACCGGCACATACGCCCAGTGCATAGGCGGAAATGAAATGTCCGGCAACCGGAATGCCGATGTTCAAATCGGCGGCAACATAGGGCAAAATACCCATCATCGTAAACTCGGCAATGCCCAATCCCAACGTGCCGAACGCTAATGCAATAAGACTCTTCTTCATTTGAAAAAATACAACCTGTGAAACAAACTTTTTACCGCCGCAAAAGTAGTGTATTCTTCCCGCAGAAGTTCTTTATTTTATAAAAAACTAACTAAAAATTTGTACAGCATAAATATAAGATATACTTTTGCGCCCCGAAAAAGCAGGGTATGCCTTGCTTTTTCAGCATTCAACAATAATTTAAATAATCAAAAGGTAAAAAGAAATGAAAAAAATTGTATTTTTCTTGTTTGCAACCATGCTGGTTGCATCGGTAAAGGCACAGGTTTATGTAGGCGGAACGGTAGGCTTATGGCACAACGACGACCTCGACGCCACTTTCTTCAAACTGGAACCGGAAGTAGGCTATAACCTGAGCGAGAAATGGGCAGTAGGCGGTGTGCTGGCATTTGCACACGGCAAGGCAGACAAAGGTAAATACAACGCTTTCGCCCTCGCTCCCTATGCACGCTACTCCTACTATGAAAATAAGGTAGTACGCTTGTTTGTGGACGGCGGCTTCGGCTTCTCCACCCAGAAGGTGAAGGGCTTCGACTCTGTAAACGGCTTTGAAATAGGCTTCAAACCGGGCATCGCCATCAAGCTGAACAGCAAGTTCAGTGCAGTTGCCAAATGCGGTTTCCTGGGCTACAGAGACGATTACATGACCGGAGACAACGGCTACGGATTCGCTTTCACCAGCGAAGACCTCTCATTCGGTTTCCACTACGAGTTCTAATCCCGGACAAAGCATACATCACAAGGGAGCGGCCGCCTCACAAACCCGGCGACTGCTCCTCTCCGGATACGGTTACTCCCGTATATAATGGGGCATCTCCCCGGGTATCTCCATGGATATTTCCACCAGTCCGCATACCACACCCTCACGCTTCCATGCGGTCTGATAAATCATTTTCCTGACCCCTTTTTTCTCTATTGTATAGGCGTTTACGCCACCTGTCTCCAGAAGTTCGCGTATCTTTTCCTGCGATTTCGGACTGTGGCAGTCAAAAAGATTCCTGCCTATCAGGTTTCCGTGCCCGGCAAACGTGCGGCATGCCTTTTCGTTCATATAAAGGATGATTCCCTGCGTGTCGCATACGGTTACGGCACAGTTCATTTCATCGGCCCATTCATACATATTCATTACATTTATTCGGTTGTTGAGGGAAACAAAAGTACAGATTAGTTTCTAATTATTCAAGCATTATAAATACGCACACCCAAATTATTCGTATTTTTGCACATCGTTTATAAAATATGCAAACATGAAGAAGTTCGTAAAAGGAGTCCGGTTTGCTCCTAAAAACTATTCCGATGAAGTAGAAGCCAAGATACAGCATTATAAAAGAGAAGGATACAAATTGCCGTCACGCCATCTGCTGCGTACGGAAGAGCAACTGGCAGGCATACGCGAAAGCGCAAGGATAAACACCGCCCTGCTCGATTACATCTCGGAGAATATCCGCGAGGGAATGTTCACGGCAGAGATAGACCACATGGTATACTGCTTTACGACAGACCACGACGCCATCCCCGCTCCCTTCCTGTACGAAGGCTTTCCGAAGAGCGTATGCGTCAGCATCAACGATGTGGTATGCCACGGCATCCCCAGCACAAAGGAATTCCTGCGCAGCGGAGATATTGTAAACGTAGACGTGTCCACCATCTACAAAGGGTATTTCTCCGATGCATCGCGCATGTATATGATTGGGGAAGTCAGCCCCGAAATGCAACGCCTGGTGCAGGTGACCAGGGAGTGCCGCGACATCGGCATACAGGCTGCACAGCCCTGGGCACGGTTGGGCGATGTGGGCGCCGCCATCCAGGAGCATGCCGAGAAGAACGGCTACAGCGTGGTGCGCGACCTTTGCGGGCATGGCGTGGGTATCAAGTTTCACGAAGAGCCGGACGTGGAGCACTTCGGCAAACGCGGCACGGGCATGCTGATAGTACCGGGCATGACGTTCACCATCGAGCCGATGATTAACATGGGCAGCTACGAGGTGTTCATTGACGAAGCCGACGGCTGGACGGTGTGCACGGACGACGGTCTGCCTTCCGCCCAGTGGGAAAGCATGATTCTTATCACCGAAGACGGAAACGAGATACTGACACAATAGATGCAAGACGGCAGGCCGCAAGATGTTCCCCGGCGCGGTACACTCCGTACCAACGGTTGGTACTCCTTGTACCACGCTTTGGTATTGTCTGTGCCAACCGTTGGTATTCTTCATACCAACTATTGGTATTTCCCGTACCGCCCGATGGTATTGCCCGTACCGCCTGCCGAAACTTTATTTCCTTATATGCAATTATGAATATCATCCTATTACCCGCCGGGATTATCGCAGGAGCCGTTATCGGCTATCTGACGGCCGGCAGAAAAGCCGCTGCCCTGAAGACCCAGGTAGAAGCCGCCGGAGAGCGTGAAGCCCTGCTGAACCGCACCGCCGAAGAACGCATCGCCCGCGAACGCTCCATTGCCGAGGAACGTTTGCAGGAAGCCGCCCGCCAGGCTTCGGAACGCCTGGATGCACAGGAGCGGCTGTTTGCCGAACGCCTCGCCGAGCAGGCACACAGTTTCAACGAACGCCTTGCCCAGCAGGAACATTCCTTCGGCGAGCGCATCGCCCAGCAGCAACGGCAATGGGAACAACGCCTCGCCGAACAGAAAGAAGAGGCCGAAGCCCTGCACAAGCGTATGAACACCGAGTTCGAGAACCTCTCGAACCGCATCTTCCAAAGCAAGACCGAGGATTTCACCAGACTGAATGCCGAGCATCTGGGCAACCTGCTGCGCCCGCTCGACGAGAAGATTAAGGACTTCAAGGAAAAAGTAGAGCAGGTGTACAGCACCGAAGCCAAAGAGCGCTTCTCGCTGGGCGAACGCATTAAGGAGCTGGTGGAACTGAACAACCGTCTCAGTGAGGATGCCAACAACCTGACCCGTGCCCTGAAGGGCGACTCCAAGATGCAGGGCAACTGGGGCGAAATGATTCTGGAACGCCTCTTGCAGGCATCCGGCCTGATTGAGGGCGAGCACTATTTCCGCCAGGAGTTCCTGAAAGACGAGCGCGGCGAAGCGATTGTCAGCGAAGAGAGCGGACAGAAAATGCAGCCCGACATCCTCATCAGGTATCCCGACGAGCGCGAGATGATAATCGACTCCAAAGTCTCCCTCACCGCCTACGCCGCCTACACCTCCGCCGAAGACCGCGACGAGCAGGCACGCTGGCTCAAGGCGCACTTGCAGTCCGTCCGCAGCCACATCGACGAGCTCAGCCGGAAGGACTATTCGCACTACGATATCAAGGCGCCGGACTTCGTCATGATGTTCATCCCCACGGAGGGCGCGTACCTGCTCGCCATCCAGAGCGACGCCAACCTCTGGGAGTATGCCTACAACAAGAAGGTGGTACTGATGAGCCCCACCAACCTCATCAGCGCCCTGCGCCTCTCGCTCGACCTGTGGAAGCGGGAAAACCAGGTGAAAAACGTGCAGGCCATCATCAAGCGCGGCACTGCCCTATACGAAAAGATTGTAGGCTTTACCGACACCTTCCTCACCCTCGGCGACCGCATGGCAACCTTGCAGAAGGACTACGACAAAGCCCTCAACCAGCTCTCCGAAGGCAACGGCAGCGTAGTGCGCCAGGCTGAAATGCTGAAGGACATGAGCCTCACCCCGAAGAAGCGCATCTCGGCAAGGCTGCTGCCCAAAGAGGAGATACAGGAAGATGCAGAACAAGAAGACAATAAATAACTCTTAAGACAAGACTTGATACATTATGAAAACTTTAAAAGACCGTATTCTCAAAGACGGAAAATGCTATCCGGGAGGCATACTGAAAGTGGATAACTTTATCAATCACCAGATGGACCCGATACTGATGAAATCCATCGGCGTGGAGTTTGTCAGACGTTTCGCCTCTACCAGTATCAACAAGATTATTACCGTCGAAGCCAGCGGCATCGCTCCCGCCATCATGGTGGGCTATCTGCTGGAGCTGCCCGTAGTGTTCGCCAAGAAGAAGAAACCGAGCACGATGGAGAATATGCTGGTTACTTCCGTGTATTCGTTCACCAAGCAACGCTCGTACGACGTGTGCGTCAGCAAGGATTTCCTCGCGCCCGGCGACCAGGTGCTTTTCATCGACGACTTCCTTGCCAACGGAAACGCTGCCAAAGGCATCATGGACCTGGTGAAGCAGGCTGGCGCGGAACTGGTGGGCATGGGATTCATCATAGAGAAAGCCTTCCAGCACGGTGGTGACGAGCTGCGCAGCCAGGGCATTCATGTAGAATCGCTTGCCATCATCGAAAGCCTTGACAACTGTGAAATCAAAATCAGATAACCCGGAGCGATGGAAAAACAACAGGGAAACGGACTGATTTACGGCTTGAACGACAAGCCGCCTTTTAAGGAAGCTTTCTTCGCTGCGCTGCAACATCTGCTCGCCATATTCGTAGCCATCATCACCCCGCCGCTCATCATTGCGGGCGCATTGAAGCTCGATGCTGAAACCACCGGCTACCTGGTTTCGATGGCACTGTTCGCATCCGGCATATCCACGTTTATCCAATGCCGCAGGTTCGGCGGACTGGGCACGGGACTGCTCTGCATCCAGGGAACCAGCTTTTCGTTCATAGGTTCCATCATCTCTGCCGGAATGCTGGGCGGGCTTCCCCTGATTTTCGGTTCCTGCATGGCGGCTTCAAGCGTGGAGATGCTGATAAGCCGGGTGTTGAAATACACAAAGAAGATTATCACGCCGCTGATATCCGGCATCGTAGTCACCCTCATCGGAATGAGTCTGATAAAGGTAGGAATCACAGCCTGCGGCGGCGGAGCCACGGCACAGGCGGACGGTAGCTTCGGCAGTTTCCGCCATGTAGGCCTTGCGGCGGCGGTACTGCTGCTTATCATCGCCTTCAACCGGAGTTCCAACCGCTACCTGCGCATGAGTTCCATCGTCATCGGACTGGTGATAGGCTACATCGCAGCCTGGTTTATGGGCATCATCGACTTCTCCTCGATACAAAGCTACGGCGGGTTCCACCCTCCCATGCCCTTCCGACTCCGTTCAACCTGCCGATGCCTTTCCGCTACGGACTGGACTTCGACCTGTCCACCATCATCGCCCTGGGACTTATTTTCATGATTACCGCCATCGAGGCATACGGCGACATCACCGCCAACTCCCTTATCTCCGGCGAACCGGTGGAAGGGGACACCTTCGTAAAGCGCGCTTCGGGCGGTATTCTTGCCGACGGCTTCAACTCCATGCTGGCGGGTGCGCTCAACTCCTTCCCCAACTCCGTCTTTGCGCAGAACAACGGAATGATACAACTGACCGGAGTTGCCAGCCGGTATGTGGGCTATTACATCGCAGCCTTTCTTGTGCTGCTCGGCCTGTTCCCTGCCGTGGGACTGGTGTTTTCACTGATGCCCGAACCCGTATTGGGCGGCGCTACTCTGCTGATGTTCGGTACGGTGGCGGCGGCAGGCATCCGCATCATTGCAGCGCAGGAAATCAACCGGAAGGCTACCCTTGTCATGGCTGTCAGTTTCTCACTCGGCCTCAGTGTGGAGCTGGTTCCCGAAATACTGTGCCAACTGCCGGAAACGCTGCGGAACATCTTCGCATCCGGCATCACAACGGGCGGGATAACGGCTATTCTGGCAAATCTGCTGATTCATATCAAGGAGTAATATTATTCTATTTCAGGCACGGATTACACGGATTTCACGGATTTACTTTGTTCTTTGTTCTTTCGGACAACATTACCTTCTTTTACATTTCCATGAAATCCGTGTAATCCGTATTAAATCCGTAAATTCTGTATAGTTCGTAAATTCTGTATAATCCGTACTAATCCGTGTAACTCCCTAAATCCGTGTAATTCCGCGTAATCCGTGCCTAAAAATCCCCTCTCCGAAACAACCCACCTCACTTCTCCCTCTTCGGCAGCACCCAATTCAGCACCACATTCCCCAGCACCCCGGCAAGCACCGTCCCTACAAGCACCCCGAATTTCGCCTGGTTCAGCAGTTCCGGATATTCGTCCGCAAAGGAAAGGTTGGCTATGAACAACGATACGGTAAACCCGATACCGCCCAGCAGGGAGACGCCCGCTATATTCTTCCAATTCATCCCCGCCGGCATCAGCGCCACGCCGCTCTTCACCGCCAGCCACGTAAACAGGTATATCCCCAGGAACTTGCCCAGCAGCAAGCCAGCCGCCACAGCAATGCTCACATCTCCCACGATGCTGCCGCTACCGCTGAACACCACACCGGCATTGGCAAAGGCAAACAGCGGCAGTATCACGAAGCTCACCGCCCCGTGCAGGTTGTCCTCCAGTGACTGCAACGGGCTGATAACATAATCCGATGCCCGCTCCACCTGCTTCAACGTGGCAATCTGCGCATTGGTCAGCACGATATTATCCGACTTGGAAACCGGGAACTCCCCGATGATGTCGCGAATCCGCTCGATGTATTTGCCCGCATCCAAGCGCGGACGCGCCGGTATCACAAACGCCAGTATCACACCCGAAATCGTACTGTGTATGCCCGACTGCAGGAACAGATACCAGATAATCACACCGAAGAAGAGGAAGAATATCTTCTGCGTTACGCCGAACTTACCCATATAGTAGAGGAACACGTACAGGACGGCCGCCGCAATCAGGTATCCGTATGCCACGTCAGCGCTATAGAACAGTGCGATGACCAGTATGCCGCCGATGTCGTCCACCACGGCAAATGCCGTCAGGAATATTTTCAGGCTCAACGGCACACGCTTGCCCAGCAAACTGAGCACGCCCAATGAAAAGGCAATGTCCGTGGCCATCGGGATAGCCATCCCCCGGGTTTCGGGAGTGCTGGAGGCAACCGACAACGCATAGATGACAACCGGAACCACCATCCCCCCGCAAGCCGCAATAAAAGGCAAAGCCGCTTTCCGCACAGAGGACAGTTCCCCCACCAGCAGTTCGCGCTTTATCTCCAGGCCCACTGCCAGAAAGAAAACGGTCATCAGGCAGTCGTTAATGAATTCTATCATCTTCAGCGGATGCCCGCCGTGCGAAAACAGATTGAAGTTGCCGATGCGCAGATGCAACTCCTGAAGCAGGAAATCCTGGTATACGGGCGACAGGGACGAGTTGGCAACCACAGCGGCCAGGATAGCCGCCAGAAACAAAAGCACGCTCGCTGCTATGTTCAGCGACGAAATGTTTTTTACGGTACGTAGGATAATCATAAGTATTTTTAATTGAAGGGTTCGTTCATTTTCGGAAAAAGACAAAAAAGGGGGCAGCCCTATCATGAAAGAACAACCCCCGAAAGATATGATTGGTTCGGCAGCAAACCGCTAATCCAGTTTCAGCACCGCCAGGAATGCTTTCTGCGGCACTTCCACATTACCGATTTGCTTCATTCTCTTCTTACCCCGTTTCTGCTTCTCGAGCAACTTGCGCTTACGGCTCACGTCGCCGCCGTAGCACTTGGCCGTAACGTCCTTGCGTACAGCCTTGATTGTTTCGCGGGAGATAATCTTGGCGCCGATGGCCGCCTGGATGGCGATGTCGAACTGCTGTCTCGGAATCAGGTCCTTCAGCTTCTCGCACATGCGGCGTCCCAGCTCGTATGCGTTGTCAAAGTGCGTCAGGGTGGAAAGGGCATCCACCGGTTCGCCGTTCAGGAGAATATCCAGTTTCACCAGCTTGGACGGACGGAAGCCGTTGGCATGGTAGTCGAAAGAGGCGTATCCCTTGGAGATGCTTTTCAGCTTGTCGTAGAAGTCGATGACGATTTCGCCCAGCGGCATGTCATAGTATATCTCCACGCGATTGCCGGAAATGTATTCCTGCTTCACCAGTTCGCCGCGCTTGCCCAGGCAGAGCGTCATGATGGGGCCGATATAGTCCGTGGCGGTAATCACCGAGGCGCGGATATAAGGCTCTTCGATGCGGTCTATCAGGGTGGGGTCGGGCATGCTGCCGGGGTTGTGCACCTCGGTCATGTGCCCCTGCTTGTCGTAGATGTTGTACGACACGTTCGGCACGGTGGTAATCACGTTCATATCGAATTCGCGGTCCAGGCGTTCCTGCACAATCTCCATGTGGAGCAGTCCTAAGAATCCGCAACGGAAACCGAAGCCCAGCGCCAGTGACGATTCGGGCTGGAAGGTCAGCGAGGCGTCGTTCAACTGCAACTTCTCCAGCGAAGAGCGCAGGTCCTCGAAGTCTTCCGCCTCAATGGGATATACGCCGGCAAAGACCATCGGCTTCACTTCCTCGAAGCCGGCAATCGCCTCCTTGCACGGACGGGCTATGTGCGTAATCGTGTCGCCCACCTTCACTTCCCTGGAAGTCTTGATACCCGAAATGATATACCCCACGTCGCCCGTACGCAGCTCCTGACGGGGAACCATATCCATCTTCAGCACGCCGATTTCGTCCGCATCGTATTCCTTGCCCGTATTGAAGAACTTCACTTTGTCTCCTTTGCGAATCACGCCGTTCACAATCTTGAAGTAGGCGATGATGCCCCGGAACGAGTTGAATACGGAGTCGAAAATCAGTGCCTGCAAAGGCGCTTCCTCATCGCCTTCGGGATGCGGGATGCGTTCAACTACCGCCTCAAGGATTTCCTCCACGCCCATGCCCGTCTTGCCGGAGGCGCGGATAATCTCTTCGCGCTTGCAGCCGAGCAGTTCCACGATTTCATCCTCCACCTCTTCGGGCATGGCGCTTGCCATGTCGCATTTGTTGATAACGGGGATAATCTCCAAATCGTGCTCGATGGCCATGTAAAGGTTGGAGATGGTCTGCGCCTGCACGCCCTGCGAAGCATCCACAATGAGCAGTGCGCCCTCGCAGGCGGCGATGGAGCGCGACACCTCGTAGGAGAAGTCCACGTGTCCCGGAGTGTCAATCAGGTTCAGGATATACTTCTCGCCCTTGTACACATACTCCATCTGGATGGCATGGCTCTTGATGGTGATACCTCTCTCCTTTTCCAAATCCATATCATCCAGCATCTGTCCTTCGGTTACTTGGATGGTATTGGTGAACTCCAACAGGCGGTCGGCCAAAGTCGATTTGCCATGATCGATATGGGCTATGATACAAAAGTTACGTATATTCTTTTTCATTCGTTTCTAAAGTTTTTGGAGTGCAAAGATAGTGTATCTTGGACAAAGATACGAAAAGGAGCGCACAAAAAAAATGCGTTGATAACATATCCAATGTATCAACGCATTTTTTATAACATTCCAATCACTTTCTTAGTTCAGCTTCACAAACAGTTCGCCTTCAACTTCTTGAGTAGAGATTTTGTCCTCTCTCAATAACCATCCAAGACCCAGGAACAAATCTTTATCCACCAATTTTGTAGCTTTTTTGATTTGTTTTGCGGTTAAACCTTCGGTTTCATTCAGTGCGTTCCAAATTTTTCCTGCGATTTCACCGGCTTTTTCTTTTAACATTTTCTCTTTGTTTTTAGTTAGACATGCTTAAAAATCCGTTTCCCCCGATGGAGAAGACCGATTTTATTTCGGCGGCAAAGATAGTTATTTTTATGTTATATAGCACGTTAACTCTCATTTTTTTCCATTTTCAGCCGGAGAAACGGCACGATTTGCCCTATTTCCGCTGTTTTTCCAGATACTCCGCCCATATTGCCGCCGCCTCTTCCACCATTTTGGCGCAGGGACGCTTGGCGTAATACTGCTCCGTGCGGGCTTCGGGGGTGGAAGAGCCTTCGGGCTTCTTCAGTCCCAACAGTTCAGCGCAAATCATCGAGCCGTTGCGTTTCCTGAATTCCTCCGCAAGCTGCTGCACCAGCGCATAGTTGGCGGCTTTGCCCTCACGATCCTTGCCGTCTACGACACCTTTCTCCAGTCCCGCCAGCAGGAACATGCCGCAGGCGGCGCCGCACGTCTGCCGCATCCGTCCGATGCCGCCGCCGAACGAGGCGGACATGCGCAACGCCTGTTCCTGCGTGAAACCATACATATCTGCAAAGGCAGCCACGACGGACTGCGAACAATTATAGCCGCTCTTGAACAGTTCAACGGCTTTTTCCACTCTGTCTTTCATCGTCATATCTTAATCTGTTAATTCCAACATCATGGGGCAATGGTCCGAATGTACGGCATCGTTCAGGATACGCGCCTCTTTCAGCATCGGACGCACCGCCTCGCTTGCCATGCAATAGTCGATACGCCAGCCTTTGTTCTTCGCCCGCGAGTTGAAGCGGTAGCTCCACCAGGTGTACTCCCGGCTGTCGGGGTGCAACAGGCGGAAGGTATCGATGAAGCCCTCGTTCAGGAAGCGGGTCATCCACCCCCTTTCTTCGGGCAGGAAGCCGCTATTGGTGGCATTGCGCACCGGGTCGTGAATGTCTATCGCCTCGTGGCAGATGTTATAGTCCCCGCACAACACCAGTTTGGGACGGGTGCGCAGCAGTTCCACCGCATAGTGCCGGAAGTGTTCCAGCCACTCCATCTTAAAGGCCTGGCGCTCGTCGCCGCTTGTTCCCGAAGGGTGATAGACGCTCACCACGGACAGGTCGCCGTAATCGGCACGGACAAACCGCCCTTCGCTATCGTACTCCTCCATGCCCATGCCGTATTCCACATGATCCGGCTCGCGTTTCGTCAGGATGGCGACTCCGCTATACCCTTTCTTCCGGGCCGAATGCAGATAATGCCTGTATCCCAATGCATCCAACGCCTCCGCAGGATATTGCTCCGGCTGCAATTTGGTCTCCTGCAGGCACAGCACGTCCGGCTGTTCCTTTGCCAGCCATTCGGGCAACCCTTTGGACACGGCGGCCCGCAAACCGTTTACGTTATAGGTTATAATCTTCATATCCGTATATATTTTTTTAATTATCCGCCCGGCAGCAATCGTTCGTCAGGTTGCAAGCGTTCATCAGGTTGCAATCATTCGTCAGGCAAGCGGCGTTCATTACAAACTCGATATCAGCAGCATCACATTCAATACCGTTACAATGGCGGCAATCGTATAGAGCACGAATGTGCTCCATTTGCTGTTCACATACTGCCCCATCACTTTGCGGGACGAGGTGAGGCTCACCTGGAGAAACACCGTAAACGGCAACTGGATGCTCAGTATCATCTGCGAAATCAGCAGTCCCTTGAACGGGTCGCCGATAAAACAAATCAACAGCAGCGCGATGCCCAACGACAGGATTACCCCCACCTGCGAGTGACTGTCCCTGATGTGGTACGACTCGCCGAAGATACCGGCAAAGATGGAACCTGCCGCCATGCCGCTCGTAATTGTCGAGGAGATGCCCGCCATCAGCAATGCCAGCGCAAACACCACGCCGGCGCTACTGCCCAGCAACGGGTCCAACAGCGACTTCGCCTGCTGCAACTCCTCCACCTGAATCCCGCCCTTGAAGAAGGTGGCGGCAGCCAGCAGTATCATCGCACTGTTAATGGCCCATCCCACAATCATGGAGAAGAGCGTGTCGAACAATTCGTACTTCAGCACCCTGCGGATAGAGGCATCGTCCTTCTTGTTGTACTCGTGGCTCTGTATCACCTCCGAATGGAGAAACAGGTTATGGGGCATCACCACGGCTCCGAGCACACTCATGATAATGAGCATGCTTCCCTGGGGGAACGAAGGAGTCACCCACCCCTGCACCGCCACAGGCCAGTCTATCCTGACAAGGAAAAGCTCGTAGATGAACGAAAGCCCTATGACGGACACGAAGGCGATGATGGCCCTTTCAATCTTCTTGTAGGAGTTGGTGAAAAGCATTATGGACACGAAAACCGTGGTCAGCACCGAACCCCATATTATGGGGATGTCCAGCAACATTTGCAGCGCGATGGCCCCGCCCAATATTTCGGCAAGGGAAGTGGATATGGAAGCCAGCACCGCCGTACCCAATATAGGGCGCGACACCCATTTGGGAGTGTACTGCGTGGCGGCTTCCGACAGGCACAGTCCCGTCACGATGCCCAGGTGCGCCACGTTGTGCTGCAGGATTATCAGCATGACGGTAGAGAGCGTCACCACCCACAGCAGCGAGTAGCCGAACTCCGACCCCGCCGCAAAATTCGACGCCCAGTTTCCGGGGTCGATGAAACCTACCGTCACCAGCAGTCCCGGTCCGATATATCTGAACATGTCCAGACCACCCAAATAGCGTTTGTGGTCTTTCCGTTGCAAGTCTTTAAAAATATTCTTCATTGTGTTGTTCTTGTTTTGAGGATGTAAAAGTACTCAAATAAAAAACAAATGCATCATAAGTTGGTTCAAAATGGCAGACACGTTGCCTTGCCAACCCAAAAAAATCATCCCACGAGACGGATAAATTCATCCCGCAAGACAAATTTATCCACCTCGTGGGATGAATATACCCGTACGGAAAACACAGTTTTTCCTGATTTCCTTTCCGTGAAGTCCGTGAAGTTCACAAGGTCTCTGAAAGAGAAGGTGTTGAAATATACTTGACGATTTCTTTTAGGCACGGATTACGCGGATTACACGGATTTTGATAAAAAAAGAATTAAGAAAATCCGTGTAATCCGCGTAATCCGTGCCTAAAAAATCATCACGCCCTCTTACACCTTCAATCAGAGCAGCAGAATCAATATCCCATCTCGTGCAATGCCTTACACAACTGGTCGGGACAGAAAGTGGGACGTCCGCCGCAGCGGATACCTTCCAGGCGTAAAATCACCTCTTTCACCGGCATCCCTGCAACCAGGCGCGACAACCCTTGCAGATTGCCGTTGCATCCGCCCCAGAACGCGATGTTCCGCACGATGCCGTCTTCCACCTCAAGCTCGATATTGGTACTGCACGTACCTTTGGTCTTGTAAGTATACGTCATTACTCTTCGCTTTCTTCCGGCTTCATATTGGTGTACACCGTCTGCACGTCGTCAAACTCTTCCAGGCGTTCCACCATCTTGTCGATGGTCTCGCGGTGTGCAGGCTCCACATCTTTCAGGTCGTTGGCGATGTAGGTAAACTCGCCGCCCACATCCTCAAAGCCGCCCTCTTCCAGGTGCTTCTGGATGGCTGCGTAGCTCTTCGGGTCACCGTAGATGGTGATTGTGCCTTCTTCTTCGTCCTCTTCGTAGTCTTCGTCGATGTCGAAATCGATCATGTCGAGGATGAATTCTTCCATATCCATGCCGTCTTTCTTCTTGAAAGTGAACACGCATTTGTGGTCGAACAGGAAAGCCAGTGAGCCCATTGTGCCCAGGTTTCCGCCAAACTTGTTGAACACGCTGCGCACATCGGCCACCGTGCGGGTGGGGTTATCGGTCAGTGTATCCACAAATACGGCCACACCGTGAGGTCCGTATCCCTCGTAGGTCATGCTCTTGTAGTCGCTCTGGTCCTTACCCATTGCATTCTTGATGGCACGCTCGATGTTGTCCTTCGGCATGTTCTCGCGCTTGCAGGTAGCGATAACCGAACGCAGTGCAGGGTTGTTTTCCGGTTCGGGTCCGCCGGCTTTCACCGCAATAGCAATTTGTTTACCCAGTCTTGTAAAGGTCTTAGCCATGTGACCCCATCTTTTCAATTTGGCAGCTTTTCTATATTCAAACGCTCTTCCCATTGGATTGTATATTTTAATTTGTTCTTTAATTGGTTTCTGTCTTTACTGCCGCGTCAGTTTCCGATACCTCCAATATGACGCGCCGCACAGCAGCAGCCATATCAGACCGCTTACCACTGCCAGGGCATTTCTCCAGCCCTCGTTCTCAGGGAAGTGCCAAAGCACCCTTACTGCCTGAAACAAGAGGAGCAGCCCTATGGTCAGGCCCGTCAGAGACGCTCTTTTGGCTCTGATATGGTGATCCGGTTTTATATCATACTTCTTCATAGCGGGTCAGCTTGTTTTTACCGCAGCACGGCTCCCAGTCGGTTCTGCAGGTTGGCAATCAGCTTCTGCATCACTTTGTCAATCTGCTTGTCGTTCAGTGTGGCATTCTCGTCCTGCAACAGGAAACTTACGGCATACGATTTCTTGCCGGCTTCCAGGTTCTTGCCTTCATAGACGTCGAAGAGGGAGACTTCTTTCAGCAGCTTCTTCTCCGTTTCGTAGGCAATCTTCTCGATTTCGGCAAACTGCACCTTCTTGTCAATCAGCAAAGCGAGGTCGCGCTTCACGGCCGGGAATTTGGAGATTTCGGTATAGTTTACCTTCACGTTCCTGATGGCCTTCATCAGCTCTTTCCAGTTCAGGTCGGCATAGTACACCTCGTTGTCGATGTCGAACGCTTTCAGGAGCTTCCTTGTCACCACGCCGAACGTGGCAAGGCGCTTGCCCCCCCTTGTCTGCACGGACAGGGCAGCGGCGTAAATATCGTCCGTAAGGTTGCCCACTACCAGGTCGTGCATCTGCAAGCCCAGACGGGCAAATATGTTTTCTACATACGCTTTCAGTTCGTACACCGAACTGTCCTCGTCCTGATGCGCCCATGAGTTGGACACTCTCTTGCCGGTAATCCACAGGCCCAGGTGATAGTCTTCGGAATAAGGAGCGAGCGCCTTTTCGGGGTTACGCTTCTCTTCGTTGAAGTAATAGCAGTTGCCGAACTCAAAGAATTTCAAATCGGCATTCTTGCGGTTGGCATTGTGCGCGATGCTCTCCAGTCCGCCGAAAAGCAGTGTCTGGCGCATGGCGTTCAGGTCGGCGCTGAGCGGGTTCATCAGCATCACGAGGTTCTTGGCGGAATAAGATTCCAGTCCGTCGTAATAGGCGGCGCGTGTCAGCGAGTTGTTCAGGATTTCGTTGAAACCGCAGCCCACCAGTTGCTCGGCAACCAGGTTCTGCAGACGGTTGGACTTGTCGCACTCGCCCTTCGTTGTCAGGCTGGACTTCAAGGCTGTGGGAATCTCCACATTATTATATCCGTAAATACGGAGGATGTCCTCTATCACATCGCAGTCGCGCTGCACATCCACGCGGTATGGCGGCACGTCGAGCGTCAGGCCCTCTGCCGTTTCGCCTACAATCTTCATCTCCAGGCTCGTCACGATGCTTTTTATCGTCTCTGCCGGAATCTCCTTGCCTATCAGCGCGTGTACCTTCCCGTAAGAGAGTTCCACCCGGAAGTCGCGGGCGGGAGCGGCGCATACATCCTTGATGTCGGAAGAGATGGTGCCGCCGGCAAGTTCCTTCACCATCAGTGCCGCCAGTTTCAGGCAGTAAAGGGTGGCGTTGGGGTCGACGCCTCTTTCAAAGCGGAAGGAAGCATCCGTGTTCAGGCCGTGGCGGCGGGCGGTCTTACGCACCCAGGTGGGGTGAAAATAAGCGCTTTCGAGGAAGACGTCCTTCGTGGTTTCGGTGGAGCCTGAATCCAGTCCGCCGAACACTCCGGCGATGCACATGGGCTCTTCCCGGTTGCAAATCATCAGGTCGCGTCCGTTGAGCTTGCGTTCCACGCCGTCCAGGGTAGTGAAGGGAGTGCCTTCGGGCAGGGTCTTTACAATGACCTCGCCGCCTTTAATCCTGTCCGCATCGAAGCAGTGGAGCGGCTGGCCGAATGCGTGGACGATGTAGTTCGTGATGTCCACCACATTATTAATAGGGCGCAGGCCGATGATGCGGAGCTTGTTCTGCAACCATTCGGGGCTTTCCTTTACGGTGACGCCTTTCACGGTGACGCCGGCATAGTGCGGGCAGGCTTCGCTGTTCTCTACCGCCACCCGGATGTCGAGGTCGTGGTTATCGACGGCAAAAGCCTCCACAGAGGGTTTCTTCAAGGCGGCGGGCTTGCCGTTCTGCACCAGGTAGGCGTACAGGTCGCGCGCCACGCCGTAGTGCGAGCAGGCATCGGCGCGGTTGGGCGTGATGTCCACCTCCAGCACGTAGTCGCTCTTGATGTTGTAATAGTCCTTGGCAAGCGTGCCCGGCACTGCTGTTTCGGGCAGTACGATGATGCCCGCATGGTCTGTGCCGATGCCTATTTCGTCTTCGGCACAAATCATGCCGTTGGACTCTACGCCGCGGAGTTTGGATTTCTTGATTGTGAAGCATTCATCACCGTCATAAAGTTTTGTACCCAAAGTGGCCACCACCACTTTCTGTCCGGCTGCCACGTTGGCTGCGCCGCATACTATCTGCACAGGTTCTCCCTGTCCCAGGTTTACGGTAGTGATGTGCATGTGGTCCGAGTTGGGATGGGGCTCGCACGTCAGCACTTCGCCGATGACCAGGCCTTCCAGTCCGCCTTTAACGGTTTGCACCTCTTCCACGCTTCCCGTTTCCAGTCCTATGGAAGTGAGCGCGGCGGCTACTTCATCCGGTGTCAGGTCGAAATCCACATACTCTTTCAACCAGTTATAAGAGATATTCATATCATTATTTTTTTATTGTTTCCAAAAGTGACCCGCAAAGTTAATAAGATTTTCCTGTAGAAAGGGAAAAATTTCAGGAAATCTTCGAGAGTATATACGCTTTTACCTGTTGCCATGACTGATTTACAAACATATCCGGCATGGGGTTCAAAGTTTATCCACTATCCGGTGCGCCCGTCTCCGCAGCAATTCGAACTCTTCATCGTCCAGGATGGCTTTCATTGCCTTATACCAGCGTATGAGCACGCTGATTTTCACATCCCCCCTTTTAAAAGGGTCTGAATGGTGGTATTACTCATGCCGGCATGGTCGGCAATCATTTTCAAAGACACGCCGGATGCCTTCAACAGATAGCGGAGCTCTTCACCTATCATAAGATAGGGATATTGCCCGTCTTCATTTTTTACACTCATTTTAATATTAATTTTATTTAAAATACAAGGGAAATATTTAGGTTTATTAAGTTTCGTACATACATGTGTGTACGGTCATCTGTTTTATAATCGCGAACTTTGAAGGGTATCCCTGAAAGATTCGGGAATTGCGATGCAAAATTAACAAATTAATAATCAGCACCAAAAAAACAAGTAAACAAATGAATGAATTCAAAATGTCCCTGTTCCTCGCCCCCATTTCGCCGGTGAAGGACGGCGGCACAGGGCAAATCATCAAACCTGCCACCCTGAAACCCTACAAAACCATGACCCTGCAGGAAGTGTACCGGACGATAACCGCCAACACACGCCTGCAACTGCTCACCGACCGCGTGCGCCGGGCATTCGACAGCGGCGACCTATCCGCCTACCGCGCCCTCAAACAGGAGCTTCTGCCCTACGTCACCCCCTGCGGCACGTTCGCCCGCCGGCGCAGCGACAGCCTTCTCGAAGCATCGGGACTCGTAGTGGTGGACATCGACCACCTCGACTCCGCTGACGAAGCCGCCCGGCTGCGCCGCCAACTGTTTGAAGACCCGTTTCTAAGGCCGGAGCTGGTCTTCAGCAGCCCCTGCGGACAGGGCGTAAAAGCCTTCGTGCCCTACACCCCCGACCCCGCCCTGCCGGATGTGCGCCAGAATGCCGCCGAAAGTATCCGATGGGCCATGGACTACGTGCAGTGCGTGTATGCCGACGGCAACTGCAACTCCGCCAAAGGCGTGGATACTTCCGGCAAGGACCTCGTACGGGCCTGCTTTCTGAGCTACGACCCCGGTGCGCTCATCGCTACCCGGAATAATCTTTCTCCGGAAAATAATCTGCTATGAACCCAGTAATTTATAACTCATAATTTATAACAGATAATTTATAGCACATAATTCGTAGCTCATAACAGATAGCTCATAGCACATAATTCGTAACTTATAACAGATAATTCATAGCGCATAATTCATAACTTATAACAGATAACTCATAGCACATAATTCGTAACTCATAACAGATAACTCATAATTTATAACCCCATGACCAATATCCTATCCGATTTGCGCCGCCTCACGGAAGCGGTTCACGCAGCGGGCGCCGACATTGCGCCCACCTACAGAGAGTATGTACAACTGGCATTCGCCATAGCCACCGACTGCGGCGAAGCCGGACGCAGCGACTTCCTGATGCTGTGCAGCCTCTCTGCCAAATACGATGTGCACGCGGCAAACAAGCTCTTCAGCAACGCCCTGAAAACAAACAACAACAGCATCCACATAGGCACTGCCTTCCACCTGGCCGAACTGTGCAACGTGCGCCCCCGCCCCGCAGAGAAGCCGTGGCAGGACACTCCCACGGGTACACTTGGTACACCGGGTACACCGCATCCCGCCGCCTCACACACGCATGCGCACGGTTATTATAATAGAGCGGAGATGCCTGCGGAAGAATTTCCGGAAACGCCCGCTGCCAGTCTTCCCGCCGAAGCAGCCGATGCCGGAACAGCAAACTCCGGAACAGCCTACTCCGGAACAACCTACCCCGAAGCAGCAGACCCCGAAGCAGCCGACGAGGAGACCTGCCGGGGCAGCGAACCCCTCACCCCGCTGCCCTGCTTCGACAACCGGACGCTCTGGCCCGCACCGCTGAACGAAATTACCGCCCACGGCACCACCCGCGCCCAACAGGACATCATGCTGCTGGGCGCCGTCACCGTGCTGGGCGCCAGCATGAATAGCCACGTGCGCTGCGCCTACGGCGGCAAGATGATATCGCCCAGCCTGCAAACGTTCATCGTGGCCCTGCCTGCCTCGGGCAAAGGCGTGCTCTCCCTCGTCCGCCTGCTGGTGGAGCCTATCCACGACGAGATACGCCTGCACACGGCAGAAGCCATGAAGCAGTACCGCAAGGAGAAGGGCGCCTACGACTCGCTGGGCAAGGAGCGCTCACAGGCCACCCCGCCCGCGCTGCCGCCCGACCGCATGTTCCTCATCTCGGGCAACAACACCGGCACAGGCATCCTGCAGAACATCATGGACTCCGAAGGCATCGGCCTGATATGCGAGAGCGAAGCCGACACCATCTCCACCGCCATCGGCTCGGAACACGGCCACTGGAGCGACACCATGCGCAAGGCCTTCGACCATGACCGCCTCTCCTACAACCGCCGCACCGACCGCGAATACCGCGAAGTGAAGCGCAGCTACCTCTCCGTCCTGCTCTCGGGCACTCCCGCCCAGGTGAAACCGCTCATCCCCACCGCCGAAAACGGCCTGTTCTCGCGCCAGCTCTTCTACTACATGCCCGCCATCCACAAGTGGCAGAACCAGTTCGACCGGCAGGATACCGACCTCGAAACCGTATTCACCGGCCTGGGCATGCAGTGGCGCGAGCAACTGAAACGCATCACCGCCGGCGGCCTCTTCACCCTGCGCCTCACCCCCGAACAGAAGGAGCTGTTCAACAACCTCTTCGCCAACCTCTTCATCCGCTCCCACCTTGCCAACGGCAGCGAAATGGCGAGCAGCGTAGCCCGCCTTGCCATCAACATCTGCCGCATCATGCAGGTAGTGGCCATGCTCCGCGTGCTCGAATCGGACGACATCGCCCGCTCGCCCCACCTCACCCCCGACAAGGACATCTCCGGCGACAACCTCAAGGATGGCATCATCACCCGCTGGGACATGACCATCCTCCCCGCCGACTTCAACTCCGTGCTGGAGCTTACCGAAAGCCTCTACCGCCACGCCACGCACATCCTCTCCTTCCTGCCCGGAACCGAAATCAGCCGCCGAAGCAACGCCGACCGCGACGCCCTGCTGCAAAGCATGGAAAGGGAGTTTACACGCTCTGCCTTCCTGCTGCAGGCCGAAGCAACGGGCATTAAACCCGGAACGGCATCCACATGGCTCAAACGCCTGGTGAAGCATGGGATGATAGAGAGCGTGGACGGAAAGGGGACGTACCGGAAACCTCTCCCAAATGGGGTGTGACAGGTTTGTGGGTGGCTGTTTTGACAGGTTTTCTGTGTATATACTATACGTGCGTGTGTGCGAAGCGGACGACGGGGGTGATTGTTGTGTACCAATTGTGTATTTGGAACGGAGGTAGAGACAGAAGAACAAAAGAACAGAAGGAGAAAAGAACAGAAGGAGAAAAGAACAGAAGGAGAAAAGAACAAAAGGAGAAAAGAACGGAAGGACGGAAGGAGAAAAGGACAAAAGAACAGAAGAACAGAAGAGTGGAAAAGGGAGGGGTTTCGGGTAAGAGGGTCTTTGGGGAAAGAAAGGATTCCGGATAAAAAAGGACTTCGGGTAAAAAGGGATTCCGGGTAAGAAAGGATTCCGGGTAAGAAAGGATTTCGGTCGAGAAAGGACTTCGGGTGGGAAGGACGGACGGTGAGGTGATGTTGCCGGAAACGGTCGGTAACGTTACTGAAGATGAAAAAGGATGAGAGGTTGCTTCACGTTTTCCTGGGGGCTACTCCGGCAAGGTAGAGTAGAACTTTAGCGTTGCAGAGTAGAACTTTGGCGGCGTAAAGTAGAACTTTAGCAGCGTGGAGTAGTACTTTGGCAACGCAAAGCATCCTTGAGTGGACAGAGGGGGATTCGGGCTATGAAAGGCGGTCTTTTCAGTTGTAGATGCGGGTGGTATGTGTCGGGCTGCCGGGGTGTCAGTTCTCGCCCGGTTCTCCCAATGCCCCTACAATCAGTCCTACCTGAGCGGGCGTGTATGTCCGCGACTTGGGCGAAAGCCCTAAGGCAAGCAGTTCTTCCCGCAGGTTCGGATAGAGGTCTATCCATTGGTTCAGTTTACGGAAAGCCGCTTGCGGGCACAACTCCGGACAGTAAAGCTGTGCAAGTTCCGTGCGTCCGAATGTGCGTATTTTAAAATTCGTCATAATCCCTGATTCTTTGGTTCTTACAGAGCAAAGATACGGAAATATCTCCACACTTCCGCATCTATATCCGTATATAACAACCTACAACAGACCATAACGTACCGAAAGTGACAAACCCTCTTCCCGCGCATCGTATCTTCGTAACGTGATCACAAAGAGAGTTGAAAACAAGAATTAAAAACCCAAAAACTTAAAGATTATGATTCGTTACAAGAAGTATCAAATGACCGGTGAAAACCACCCCCTGAAAGGCTTATGGTATGCCCGTCCCCTGATTGAGGACACGTTCGACACCGAGAAGCTCGCCAAGCACATGTCAAACCACAACACGCCCTACTCTGCCGGCTTAATCAAAGGCGTGCTTACCGACATGATAGCCTGCACCAAAGAGCTTATCCTGGACGGGAAGAACGTGAAACTGGACGACCTCGCCATTTTCTCCGTCGGCATCGTCAGCCGTAAAGGCGCTGCCTCTGCCGACGCCTTCACCCTGGCGGACAACGTAAAGGGCCTGAAGCTCCGCGCCCGCGCCACGGGTGAGCTGAGCAATGCCCAAATCAACCTGGAAGGCCAGTTGAAAGAAGCGTCCAAGTACAGCCCTGACAACAGCGGCGCGGGTGGCAGCACCCCCGGCGGCGGCAATGGCGAAGAGGAGAATCCGTTAGGATAACAAAAGCAACAGATTATCAACATTAACACCAGAAGAACATGAGCACAAAATCAAAATCCGTATGGGGCATTGTCCTCAAAACCATCGTAGCAGTAGCCACTGCCCTGGCAGGGGTATTCGGTTTCAGTTCCTGCATAGGCCGATGAGAATCATCACGCTTGCCATCATTCATTGCTCGGCCACGCCCCAGGGCGTGCGCCTGAGCTTTGACGACTGCCGCCGCGAGCACATCCGCCGCGGCTTCAGCGACATCGGCTACCACTTCTACATCACACGCAACGGAGAGATTCACCGCGGCCGCCCGCTGGAGAAAATCGGCGCCCATTGCCAAAACCACAACCGGCACTCCATAGGCATCTGCTACGAAGGCGGCCTGGACATCCGCGGCACACCCGCCGACACCCGCACACCGGCACAGCGGGCATCGTTAGTGGCACTGCTGCGCGAACTGAAACGGATTTTTCCGAAAATTCTGGTAGTGGGACATCATGACCTGAATCCGATGAAGGAATGCCCTTGCTTTAATGCGGTGGCGGAATATGGGGGCTGCCCAAACTGAAATGAGTGCTCCAAAAAGATTGTAGCTATAACAAGATGAAAGGGTCGTATCAAACTCCGTTTTGGGGAGTGATGATACGACCCTTTCTTGAATATTTTTGAGTCTATTTCAGCCTTTCCTGAGGTTTCCAGGATATTCTAATTTCAAGTTTAAAATTTATCCCCCACTTATCTCCTCAAAAACTACTTCCATCCCATTCTCCCGGCCAACAAACCATACACTTCCCCGTTCGGAATCATCTGCCCCTTTTCACGGGCCGTTTGCGTATATTTTATGGCGTCCACAAGAATATCATCATCCAAATAGCCTGCATCTTCCGCCACCGTAGAGTATTTCATTGCCATTGGTTCGGCTACATAATCTTCCGATACTTCTTGTTTTTTATAGGATTTCGCTTCACTCATGGCTCTGTGTATTTTTCGCAAAGATACGGTTATTACTCAGATAAACAAGCCTATACGTTTTTCTTTTCTATTTCTTTTGCGACAAAGCATCCAGACATTCTTTGTTTCTCAGTATTCTCTTTTTATCAAATACCCATCCCCACTTATTAAAATATTTAATTACAGAGCAGAGGTGATATTTAAGTAATTTACGATTCTTGTATGAGCCTTTTTCATATTCATGGTATACAGCCACCATAGGATAGAACATTGTTTTAGACACCTCTCCTATTCTGCGGCACAAATCCAAGTCCTCCGCATACATAAAAAAGCGCTCATCAAAACCATTTACCTTTTTCAGGACATCGACTCTCATAAACATAAAGCAACCGGATAATGAAGGTACTTCCATTACTTTATCATATCCCGTAAAATGCAATTCATATCTATCCGCACTTTTTTCCTGATATTTCCTTATAGGAATAAAACGCCTTCCAAACAAGTCCATAGGAGTAGGCAGCAATTTACACAGGTATTGGATGCTGCCATCGGGATAAAGAATCCGGGGCATCACTAAACCGCAATCGGAGTTTAAATCCATAAAATGTGACAAAGCCTCTATAACGGAATCATTCCAGTAAATATCCGGATTCAACACCGCATGATAAGTCGCTCCCTTTTCCACAGCCTTTCTTATGCCTATGTTATGCCCGCTTCCATACCCAAGGTTTTCACTATGTATATATACTATTTTCTCCGACACATCTTTCAACTCCCGCAAACTGTCATTAGAAGAGTTGTCTATGATATAAAGAATTTCAATGGCAGAACGAACAGCGCAATTAATAACACGAAGCAGTTCGTGTGCCGCTGTATGATAAACGACAATAGATGCAGTAATCATAAATAGAATTTTGTTATTTTTTCTCAACAGATGCAGAGCCTGTATTCAGCACCCTGTTATACAAAGCCATATAGTTTTCGGCCATTTTTCCACGTACCAGATAATGCAAATAGTAAGCATACACTTTCTCCGAAAGGACATCCGCCCGCTTGTCTGCACAGACAAGCGCATCGCATAACGAATCAATATTGCCTAACCGGAAAAAGCAGGAACACTCTTCCGGAATGATGCTCTTGAACACTGGTATATCCGAACATACAACCGGCAATTTGGCAGCAGCAGCCTCAATGAAAGCCAACGGATATCCTTCCGTGTGGCTGCACAAGGCATACACATCGAAATATTTCATATACCGCCCGCCTTCTTTTCTGTTTCCGAGCCATAAACACCGTCCGTCCACCCCATTTTGCCGTGCCTGCTGCTGCAACTCACTCAGGTGCGGACCGTCTCCTACCAGTATCAGTGCATATCGGGGCAGTTTCTTCAAGGCATCGATTAATTGCGCATATCCTTTTCTTTTGGTTATATAAGCCACTCCTCCGATTATCCGATACTTCTGCTTCAGGTTCATTATGGCTTGCCTGTCGCTGTCTTCTATATCAGTATCGCAATTAACGTCACGTCCATTGTAAATAACCTCGACATTGCACAAGCCACATTTCTGATAGTATGCCTTATGATACTCGCTGAGAGTTACCAAAACATCAAACCGCCGCAGAAAAAGCAGCCAAGTATGAATGACGAAAGAGGCCTTTGCCGCCGGAAAATCAAACGGCATCTGCTCTGCAATATGTTGATGCAAGGTTGTGATAAATTTAGTACGGCATTTTCTCAGTATCGGCTTATGGAAAAAAACATAAGCATCCGAACGGTACATGTGCGAGTGTACAATATCAAAGGCATTCCAATCAATCGGTCTCCAAAATGAAATCCGCTTTGAGGGACAGGGCAATTCCACTTCCACAATATCATCAAAATAAAAAACGGAACACTCATGTCCCATTTTCTTATATTCAATACATAAATCTCTTGCAACCAATATCGGACCTTTATTGGCAAGAGAAGGGAGAATCATGGCTATCTTCATGAAAAATAAAACCTTTATAACACTGATAATCAAATGAAAATATCTTTCATTTCCTTGGCTGTATATTCTATACTAAAATGAGCTTTTTCTATTTCTTCCTTATGAGTTCTACGTTCATAGGGCAATAGCTGTAAAATATAATCAGCCCAAGAATCCGCCCCCGACTGTAATGGTAAAAAATGAAGTAATTCTGTTTTTTTTGCTTCTTCCGGCACACCGTCCGAAGCAATACATAGCAAACCGGCACATTGGGCTTCAATAGAAACCAATGATAATCCCTCATGCAAAGAAGGAATTAATAAAACATCTGCCCCCTGAAGGAGAAAATTCACGTCGTTTCTAAACCCTAAAAAAGAAACATTATCCGATAAAGATAACACTTTGCACTTATGCTCCAACTCACTTCTTAAATCGCCCTCTCCTACAACCAGTAAATGCACATTGCTACATTTATTATGTATTTTATTAAAAACATCAAGAGCAAATGACTGATTTTTTACTTCGCACAAACGGCCCATAAGCAAAAAAACTATCTTGGAACCAAGATTTAATTCTGCACGGCACTTCATTCTGTCTGCATCAGCATATCCGAATTTATCAGCATCAATGCCATTATTTATTATTTTAATATCATTTCTTTTATCTCCATACATCCAGATAGCTGCTTGTTTAGAGCAGGCGCATAAACAAGAAGCAGCTTTTAAATATTTTTTCTGACAATAATAATGTAGCATGAGAATCAGAAAGTCTTTCAATCCACCCTGTTTTTCAAAAGCGACAGTGTGAGAATGAATTACAATAGGAGCAGTGGAATATTTATGGAGTACTTTAAAAAGAGTAATGTTACTCAAACTGGAAAGATTTAACCAAACATAATCGAAGTTTTCGTGCTTTAAGAACTCCGACATTTCCTTTCTGAAATTAAAAGGATTCTTTCCCCATGCCGTCATACTTACAATGCAAATATTACTCGAATGGAATTTATCACTATACGAACATTCTCCTTTTGGTAGAATTATCGTAAAGTTATAGTAATCAGGCATTCTATTGATTATTGACAATACGATGCTCTCTACACCTCCAAAAATATTGGAGAGTCCATAAACCAATATTCTCTTCTTACTCATAAGTATCAGATTCTACAGTTTGCCCATTCTTAACCCAATGAAACAGTAATCCGTACAACAAAATCAAAAACAAGTTTACATCGGCAAGTCCTTTAAAATTCAGGACCAAAACATATAAAAATATTATAAAAAGAAGTCTTTTAAATAATGGGGAAGAATAAGTTGCAAGTGTCTTTTTTATAATCATGTAAGGATAAATAAAAAAACACAAAGCCACCGGTATTCCACCATAAAACAGCAATCGTAAATATCCCACATCAGTTTCCATATAATAATGGTCTTTCAAATTGAAAAGGCCATCACCTATCAAATAGGTCTTTAAAGATGTGGGATATACATACATCTCCTTAAGTCTATCGGTAGAAGCAGAACTCAAGCCGGCATCAGAACCATAGTTAATAAACATTTCAAACGCCCACATTACGACTTTCGCATCTAAATACAAGAAAATAAAAGATACTCCCGATAATAAAATCAAGCACACCAAAAGCATCCATCGCATTTTCCTCTTTATCCAATAAGGGTTCTTCCACTTCCAGGCTAATAAATAGAAAAGACTGAACAAAAAGCCTATTAACGTAGTACGGGCTATCAATATACCTATTACTAATATAAACACGTACAAGATAGTAAAGCACCATAGCCTACGGACCCTTTTATTGAGAAAGAGATAAGTCATCAATATAAGGGCTAATCCATTGATAATTCCGGCTCCAAAAAAGTTAGAGCCCCAGCCCTGAAGCCTCATCCCATAAGTGGAGTCTACCATTTCATCCTCCAACTCGTTTAACCGGATAATGGAATACATGAAATCGTGAAGTGCAGGGAACAAAAACATCAATAAAGCCAATAATGACTGAATCCCCACCACATAAACAAAACACTTTAAAAAATCGGATAAATCAAAGTTTTTCTTTTTTCTGCCAAACACGTAAACCATGGCATGGCTTGCAAAAAAAATAGCAATCTGGGAAAATGCATAAAACACAAAAGTAAAATCAAAAGTCAGATTCAAAATACCCGACCCGACAGAACATAGTGCTACAGGCACCAATCCCCACCATACAGAAAATAATCTCTTATCTATAAATCGCTGGCATATAAATAAAAAGACACCGCCCAACGCATATAATATACGGGTGGACAGAGGCAAACCTATAAAAATAATAGGATAAATATAAAAAAATAATATTAGCAAATTCATTTTCAGCTGTCTGCTTGTAATCGTCTTTTTACATTCTTACAAGTAATCAAAGGAGACTGCAATAAATAAAACAATGCTCGTATCCGTACCCTAAAAGAATTACGTGAAGATTTTACACAACACAGGTAAGCAAGATTTTGATAGAGCAGTGCTGCTTGCTTTAATGAGCAGGTATCAAAAATCTTTTTATCCATATTCTCCATCATAATTTCATCCGTAGCCTTTTTTATAGAAAGCAAGTCTTTTTCCGAAGTTCTCTCATTCCAATTTGATAATAAAAACCTCAAATTATACCAGTAGGCATCTCTACTTAAAAAGAAATCCGGATGTTCTTTTAACAGTTCCGAAAGCTTACCTGACTTTTGGGATGTATGAGTTATTGTTACATTAGTACCATGAATTCTATATTTCAACAATATTTCCGGAATATTTGCCAATCGTTTACTTTTAACTATCCTAATCCAGTATTCAAGGTCTTCAACAGGCATTATATCCTTATATCCTCCGACGGACTGATATACCGTACGGCGAAACATTACCGTAGGATGCGCAAAACAACTGTTGAATAATAACATTACCTTCAAGTCATCATGCAAAAGAGGATAAATGATTTTACCGATATGTTTTCCTTCCGAATCTATCTTTTCACACCATGTTCCGCAGATATCAGTCTCTTTATTTTTCTCCAGATAGTCAACTTGCTTTTCAATCCTTTTGGGCAATGCAATATCATCAGCGTCCATCCGGGCAATGTATTCGCCTGTAGAATATTCAAGCCCCCGGTTTAAGCTACTTGCAATCTTCATATTTCTAGAATTATGAAGCACTTTTACTCTGGCATCTCTCGAAGCCAGCTCTTCCAATATTGCTAAGGTACTGTCTGTGGAACAATCATCAATACATATTATTTCCAAGTTGGGATATGACTGATTTATTATAGATTCCACTGATTCACGCAGATACTTTTCTGCATTATAGCACGGAATAATGACAGAAACCAATTTTTCGTACATGATAGTTATATATTACGATAAATAAAAGCAATGCCTTCTTTCTCTTCCAAAGAGTAATATTTTATATTAGAAGCTTCAGACTCGCTGAAGTTCGGATCCGGCTGCATAAAAGTACTGCCATAATGAGCACTCAAATATTTATCCGTTTCAGCAGGAACATTATACAGACTGTCTTTGAAAAGCATTTGTCTAAATCCCGTATAAGGGAATCTCACCTCGCATACTCCGCATTTATTAGGATAATTAAGCTTGCTGATTCCTATTATAGAAGTAAATGAATGCCCTAATGCAAAATTTCCTTCCAATTCATAAAAAAATAAATCAATAGATACTCCTTTGTATGCAAAACAATACTCAACTCTGCGCTCATCGTTTTTTATCCGGAAACAACGTATTAATTCAAAGCCGTTTTTCAACATGGCTTTTTTGGCAATCTCCGCATCTTTCAGCCACAACCCGATATCCAGATCAAAGTCATGCTTAATGAAATCGTGTTCTCTATATGCCCCAAGTAATGTGCCATAATCTAACCAGAATAGCACATTCTCACTATCCAGTGCATTTTTTGCTTTTTGTAAAATTTCATTTCCACAAGATAAAAAACATCTTTTTCTTCTCCGAAAACAAATAGCATCGTACTTCTTCAATATAAATCGTCCCAAACTGCCTATCAAAGGAACTTTTCTTAAAAAATAAAAATATTCTATCATCCTTCTATAATATATTTATACAGATTATTCGTCTGTTCTTTTTATCCTCCATTATCGTTTTACCATAGATAAAATTTCGTGCAATGCTTCAAAATGCAGCCAATAGGAAATGAACAGATAGCAAGTGCTACCTATTAAAATCCCCGCCAATAATTGCAATGCCGGATGTGTGATAAAGCCAATAGAAATAAAAACTACACCTCCCATGAACAGTGCAAGCA
>OGOF01000460.1_pt1 | contig 29714 bp, 31 predicted proteins | sample 1552621 | NCBI WGS metagenome assembly OGOF01 (sample SAMEA2580156, study PRJEB22360) | human gut metagenome | biome: human gut; feature: human-associated habitat; material: faeces | place: Denmark | collected 2008/2010
CGGCCAGCCACAGGGCCAATACCCCTGCGGACAATTTCAGTCTGATTGCTTTCATATACGTTTCATGTTACATTACATTTTAAGGCTTCCCTTTCTCCGTTCCGCCAGATTCCGGTCACGTTCCTCCTTGCACGGAGCGAGAACCGGAGCCATCGGTTTGTTCAAGAGGCAGTCGTTCCAGTCCTTGAATGTCTTGGGCGGCAGCCATTGCCCGGTACGGTAACGGACGGGCAGGTATGCGGCAAGCTGTGAGGCCAACGGCCTTCCCGGATTGACGGAAAAGCCCTTGCCCCCGGCTTCCACTTGCAGGCCGTCCTCCTCCTTGCTGATTTTCATCGGGATGCCTTCCAGCAGGCCGATCATGCGAAGCCCGTAGATGCGTCCGGCGATGTCGTTGTCAAAACAGTCGAAAGCCTTGGCTTTCGGAAAACGGTTCATCACGACAGTTATCTGGTTGTCGGAGAATGTCCCTCCGAGGGAGACCAACGCCACATCAGGATGCAGCCGGCTTCTGTTCATCTGGTGGAAAGCCATCGCGTCGAAGGCGGACTCACAGAAGAACACGCTCCTGACCTCTTCGGGATTGCCGCCGGAGAAGTCGGCCACCCATGCCGCCGAAGAGGAATCCGTGCCTGCCGCCTTTGACTTGTAGCCGCCGTAGCCGCGAATCTCGTAGCCCTTCACCTGACCGTCCGCACTGGTATAAGGAAAGCCGATATTATACCCGTCAAAATTCCCGTTCCGTTTGTCCCGAATAAGGGAAATGAACGGCGCGAACCGCCTGACCGTCTCATCGGACAGGCCACGTTGGCGAAAGATTGGAGGAATACGCTCCACATCCATCCGCTTCACCTCATAACGTGAGGCATCAAAAATGGATGCCACACTGGCAGACCTCACATATTCCCTGTCCTCATGGTATTCCGGTTCGGGCATGTTGGCGAAACGAGCCATGACCTTGGCCACCTTCTGCCACTCGTCCTTGCCGGTGACGAGGAAGGCATCCAGGTTCTCGCGGATAAGCGTAAGCACGTCCCCCTTGGAGCCGTCCCGGCGGAAGAACGTTTGGGTGCCCCTGTCGTTGGGATGGCTGACAATGATGGTGTCACGCTTCTCCCGTCCGTCACCCAATACCAGCTCGATGTAACGTCCCACGCCGGCCTTGCGGTCAAGGCGGTAGCCGAGGGCGTAGGCCACATCGGTCACACCGACACACGCTTTGAGTTCCTTGAAGTTTACCTTGTAGTCCGGCATACGGTATTACTTTGTTTGGATTAGATACTCATCTTGGCGCTTACGGCCTGCGTCCTGCCCATCATGGCAATCTCCGGTCCGAATGTCTTACGTGCCGTCATGTTCAGGAAGGCCGCCTTGTCCTTGTAGTCCGTAAGCTGGAAGTAAGTCCGGGCCGTGCCTTTCGACACCTTCTTCAGACCCAGCTCCACGCCGTCATACGAGGCACGGATGGCATAGTCGCCGCCGCGTGTCTTGACGATGGCCGCGTTCCTGAAAGGCACTTCCTCGCCTGGGTCAAGCGGGGTGAACGGGTCGTTCTTGGCCAGGTAGGGCTGCTCGTTCAGGGCCAGCCGCTGCCTGTCCACATGGTCGAGTATCATGTCCGAAGCCCTGTTCACGTCCGCCATGACCGAGACGATGAACTTCGGTTCCTGCTTCAACACGCCGATCCACGAGTCCAGATAGGCGGCGGAGTTGTCCGTCACCTTGGAGTCAAAGCCCATCGAATGGCTTATCATCGCAGCCGTCAGTTCGGCGATAAGCTCCTCCTTGGCGTACTTGGGGTCTCCGAACCTGCCCATGCCGTCGCGGTTGAGCCGCTGCGGTGTCATGGTGGAGTGGGCCATCTCATGCAGCATGGTGGAATAGAACTCCATGCCGCCACGGTAGATTTCATCGGGCGTGTTTCCGATGTTGAACTGCGCCTTCATGGGCAGCACCACGATGTCCTGTCCCGGCGAGTAATACGCCCCGTCCACGCGCTTGTCGGCCTGTATCGGGCAGACCCATCCCTGCGTCTCGATCATCCGGTCAAGCGCGGCGTGGGCGTACATGCCTTCCGTGTCGCGGAGTTCGGGCAGTCTGAACCTGTCCATGAGCTTCCGCATCCGTTCGGGCTGCACCTCGGCCAGGTTGGTCTGCGCCACGTTGTACACGGGAAACGCCTTGACGAACGGGATGACCTCCATGCCTTCTCTTTCTTCTTTGTTCATGGCGCGGTATTCCTCCGAGCTGACCTTCCTGCCGTCCTTGTCCTTCACGAGCATGTCCCAATAGATGACGGGAAAGGCTTTCTCGCCTTTGAGCACGTGGGCTTTCAGGTTGTGCGCCTGCTTGAAGGTGAGGAACACGGGCAGGTCGTAGCCGTTGGCCGCCGTATGGAGCTGCAGGAAGAAAGAGTTGGAGCCGGAGTAGTTGCGTCCGCCCACGTTCTGGGGCAGGCCCGCATATCCCGAAGCTCCGCCTATCCAGCCTTTCTTCCAGTCGGACGCCTTCATCTGTTCCATGCGCCCAATCATCATCTCGGCGAAGCGGTCTATGGCCGCCTGGCCGGAACCGGCGGATGCCGGGTTAGTTCCAGATGCCATAGTCCTCGTCGTCGATTAGCTGGCGTTCCATCTGTAGGATGTCCGTCTGTTCCACATAAAACTCGGCGGACTCGTCCGACGGGTCTGTTCCGTGCGCACGGCACCACTCCAGATAGTCCTGTTCGTTCTCGCCCTCCAGCACGAAGCGGAGATAGCCTATCTTGCCTTCCTGGAGGAGTTCAACCAGCTCCTCATGACTCATTGTTGCTGACATATTGTATCTTTCTTAAATGGTTATGGTTTGACATTTTTACATTTTCATGGAGTTTGATTTCTCCAGCCTGGTGGTCTGGGCCGACAACAGCCCGTTGATTTCCGGGGTGAGGTACTTGGCTGCAATCTGCTCGCGTGTGGCGGTACGGGTCTTGAAAAGCGAATAGCCGTCGTCAAAGGAGATTTCATGCCGGGCGGTCTTGCCCTTGTCGCCCATGTCCACGTACACTTTCCACTTGTTGTCGGTGTGGTCTTTCGCCACACGGACACCCTTGGGGTCAACGCCTTCAGGAAGCCGGTACTTCTCGTAGGCGGACTTCAGGTGCAGCCGCTCGCCGAAGTTCTTCTCGATGAGCTGGTTCGGGGTCATCACCCGGTCGAAGTAGGCGTTCAGGTCCTGGCGAGAGGCCACGGCGGACATCCTTGCGCCGTCCACCTGGGCATAGAACTTGTACCGCCCGAAGTCGGGACGCTGCTCGTCCTTTTCCTTGTAGACATTGAACTTCTCGATGGCAACCGCTCCTTCCGCACCCTCCATCTGCCGTGGGAACCTGTAGGTGTCCTCCGGCACTTTCGGCATCAGCTTCGTCGGGTAGTAGCGTTCCATCAGCTGCGGCACGGTCAGCTCCTTCTTTTGGTAGGCGGCGAGGTCGGCGGCGTCCATCTTTTGTGGCTTGAGCTGCTGGCCGTCAATTTTAGCGGTGAAGTACCAATCCTCCGGGTTGTCCTTGCCCTGGTAGGCATGGCCGTGGGTCACTTTGCCGCCGTCGGCTGTCACCATCTGCGGTTCGCGCGGCTTGCGTTCCTTTTTCGCCCCGGCCTGCTGTTCCACATTGGCATCCGCCTTTGCTTCGGGTTGCCGTTCTGTGCTTTTCTGACGGGCAGGTTTCTCCTGTACCTCATTCGTGGCCGTCTGGACAGGCTTTTCCTGCATGGCCTGGGCTTTCTTTTTCTTTGCCATATCAGTATTGTTGGGTATGATTTCTTCTTTTATCTTTGACTTTTCTCCGGCTTCTTGTATGGACCGCTCATCCTTTTTCAGCTTGTGAGTTTCGAGTTGGTCACAGATGGCCACCCTCTGCCCGGAGCGTATCAGCTTGGGAAGATATACATCCAAGGCGTGGTAGGGAAACAGGGTGTACTTGACAGGTTCTTTTTCTCCGGGAAAGGCTCTGCTCGTCAGTGTGATGGCCAGGATGGAGGCGGCCTTGACTGCATCCTCCCGGTACATCTCGTAGAAGTCCCCCTTGCGGAAGAGGAGCATCGCGTCGGGATGCTTCTGTTTCAGCGTGTCGAATTGCCGCAACATGTCTGCGGTGTTTTCCTGTTCTTGTTTCTTTGCCATAAGCGGACGGATTTAGCGTTTGAGACTTTGGCTGACATTCTCTTTGGGGGAGTGCAGTTTCATGGTACGTTCCTGTGACTGCCTGTCCACGACCTTCTGGTATTCCCAACGGTTGCTGTCGGTCTGCACCAGTCCGAGGTATTCCGGGTGCAGCTCGTCGTAGCGTAGCTTCTGCTGGCGTTCCCATTCCTTCAGGTCGCCCCTGATGACCTTGAAGCCCTGCGGCTCCCTCAGGTCAACGCCGACCGACACCTTCTCGCCGCCGACATTGAGTTCCACGGGCTTGCCGTCACGCACCTGCTGCTTCTGTTGCGTGCCCAGCTCGATGTCGTTCACCTTCTCCATGTCCTTCAGCTTCTGTTCCAGCTGTATATCGGTCACACGGCGGTGGATGACGGATTTAGTCTCAGGGTCGAGCTGGAGATACTGCCGGGTCTTTTCGCCGTCCACATCCACGGCCTTCTGGATGACTTCTCCTTTTTTGAGGCGTTCCGCTTCCTGTTCAGTCAGGCCGAGAGCCTGGTTGCGTTGCGTTTCTAGGGCCGCCCTGACGGGATAGGCCATCAGGGCCGGGTTGCCCAGCCTGTCTGACACCAGCTGGAGTTTGAGCGGCAGCGTGACGGCATTGCCGTTCTGCGCACGGATGGAAACCTGCATGAGAGGCGTGACCTCGCCGGAGAGCAGCTTTTCCTTCACCTCCTGCGGCAGAAGGTCTGCCTTCTCCCTGTCGATGCCCAGCATCGCCAGCTTCCCGTAGGGTAGCGTTTCGGATAAATTTCTGTTGTCCATTTCGTTATACTTGTTTTTACGGGTTAATTTTGCGGCCGAAACCGCTTGAACACCCTGCAAAAGTATTTTCACCCAAACAAGAAAAAGAAATGCACAACACTATTCTGCCATTCCTGATGCTGTTGCTGATGCCCTTTAGCGCATCGGCACAGTTCTATACCATTACCAAAGAGTCGGAGTTTATACCATGTTCTGTAAGTAAAGCGATGAAAGCGACTGGAAAAGAGAATGATACAATCAGTAATAATGCGCAAGATGTCAGAAACGACACCTTGCATATCCATGTGGCGACAAAAGAAAAGAAGAAGGTGAAAGGCCAAAAAGATGACAAAAGGACATCCCAAAAATCCATGCCTCCCGAATTGACTATCCTCAACCTCTATGCGGAAATCATACGGAACGGCATACGGCATCCGAAAATCGTATTGGCTCAGGCCATCCTTGAAACCGGGTGGTTCACCTCCCCGGTATGCCGGAACAAACACAATCTGTTCGGCCTGACCAACCCACGGACGGGAAAATATTTCGAGTTCGGACATTGGACGGAGAGTGTCCGGGCCTATTACACCAAGGTACAGTACAAGTATAAGGGAGGAAACTACTTGTTATGGCTCAGGGATATAGGTTACGCGGAGAACCCCAATTACATTCGGGAAGTAATCGGGGTTCTAAGAATGATTTAAGATACAAAATCTTATTATCATCTTTTTATGTATCTTATTGAACTTCCGCTACCAAATGGATATTCTGATACATCAGTATTTAAGTAGGGTGAGTCAGGAACAGGAATCCCTTCAAATCCATAACGCGTTTTCTTAAATTGCATTCCATCATCCGCACATTTGTAAGTCTGCCATTTTGTTGGCTTATATACAGTTCTTACAATACCCTTATACACACCTAGGACATAAGTGATTTTTGTAATCATAGATTTACTTACCGGCCAATATTTACGGGTTGATTCATAATCGTTTGCTCGCCTATAAATGCCAGTTGATTTAGATTGGTTATAACTTCTATTAAGACTTACAAGAAGCAGCAATTCGCCTTCTTGGGGGGATATCTTTGGGCAATCATATAATAAACACAATTCTTCTGTGGTTTTTATGCCCTCATCCCATTGATGGTGACCACTTGTAATGTTAGTGAGAAGATTGTCCTTATTGAATTTAGTGTATGACAACATATCAATAAGTACAGATTCCACCAAAAAAGCGGTTTCGTCTGACAGCTTATGCCTGATAATATAATGCTTAACTTTTAAGCCGTCCTTATGGATGGAACGAATAGTTTCAAGTTTAAGATTATGACTGTCAGTATTCTCTTGAAGGGCGTCTTCTGTATGTTGGAATACCCTGTTCCCCTTGCCCTTTCCAATGTAAAAGATACAGTCATTTCTTGGGTCAACCAGTGCATATACATAAGACTGCAATTCGTCTATTACTTTTTGTGTGAACATCCCTTTATAATTGATTTTAATTCATTGGTTGATACATTCGCCCTGTGCAGCATAGAATGACAATTAGAACAGACCATTAAAAAATCAGAAGGCTCTATTTTGTGTTCACCATCTGTCGTTGCTAATCCAATTTTATGATGAGCTTCTATGAAATCTTCACCAATTTCACCGTAAACGGATTTAAAATTGAATCCGCAGATTTCACAATACAACTCGTTATTATGCTTCCTTTTGAAGATAGATTTAGCTTCAGCAACAACTTTTCTGTTACGTTCTATTTTCATATGGGTCACTAATTTTCTACCTCCCTCAAAGAAGTGATTATTGCCAGATTCCCATGGAATTTCTTCCTCTAAGCACCAATAACTTCTGTTATTTTTAGATGGTTGTTTGCCTAACCAAGCACAATAAGTTTTATAGGCATCTTCCAGTTCTTGTGAATATATATTGGAATGGCCAAGAATACGGGTAATATGCTGTGTCGTTATAGTTCCGTGTTTATCCGGATTTTGTCTGTGTTGTTCTAGTGTGTTGTTGGCATAGCCAATGAATCTACTCGGCGCAAAATGAAAATCACCATCTATTTTATAGGCGATGAATACCCGTCCATGGCTTATATATTTGGCCATTATATCAAAATCATTATCTGAATCACCCATCAAATACTTTTCAATGGTTTTGATATTTGTGATAATCTGATTTTTATTCAATACCAATGATGTTTTCATATTCAATAAATTGGTTGTTAGCATTAAATACCTTCGCTATACAGACTTAGCAAAGATTATTGCAAAGTTAGCCAATTTTTAGAATCATTTTGTAATAGCCTTAAAATAATGATTGACAGATAATAAGAAAGGACAGTAAATGCGCCGGATAAAAGGCATAGAAGCCATACTTGGCCACGTTTCCGTGGATGAAACCTCTTGTGCCGTCATACAGGAAGATGACTACACAAGCAAACAACGCACCGATTATGCCGTAGTGCATCATCAGCGGAAAGGCAAAGAGCAGCTGTAACATCCTGCGCAAAGTGACCGGCGTATTCTTGACCATACCCAACAGGTAGAATACCACAATCATCAGGACACCCCGCCATTCATAGTCCGTTCCCAACCATGCAGCCAGCCATGCCGTCAGCAGAATGGAACAACAGCATAAGACGCGATGCTCCCGAAGCCTCTCGAAAGCGGCCAACGCCAACACTCCCAAGGCCAGCGTGAACATCACGTTGTGCGTGCCGTCCGCACCGTTCAGCAGATACCACGGCACTTCGCTGACGACTGCGAACAACATGAGGGAAAGGAAGTACCGCATCCTGTTCCGCGTATGGGCGAAACCTTCCGCAACCAGGAAAGCGAACACGGGGAAGGCGATACGCCCGAAGCACCGCATCACCTCATAAGCCATTGTATTGCCATCCATAAGATAATATGCGTAATGGTCAATAACCATGGAAACCACGGCGATGATTTTCAATGCGCTTCCGCTCAACAAAGGAAGCGGTTCAGGCAGATAGGAAGTCGAACTAATATTCATATATCATTATCTTTCAATATGTTATCAGAAACAGTTAGACAATCACTTAGCTCATTCCAAGCAGTTCCTTGACCATATCCTCTACCTCCTGATTAACCCGTTTGAAATTGCGGTTGAGCAGAATTTCCTTCTCCCGGTCGTTCTTGAACTCGTAGATTTTGGGCAGCGGCACGTAGTGTTCCTCCTCGTCCTTAATCTTCTTCATGTCGAAGTGCGTCTTGCAGAAATACTTGGTGGTCTTGAACTCCTCCGACTGCTCGATGTCGAACCTGTCCAGCATCTTCTCGTCCGTGGCGGTGAAGTCACGCGCCGCCTGTCCGGCCAGCCATCCCGTGGCCATGTCCGCTATCTTGGCGGCAGGAACGAGGTAGTCCATCTTTTCCGATATGGTGGTGGAAACCTTCTGGTCGTTGATGGAGATGGAGCGCGAGGTCTGCTTGGCCTTGCCGAACACGTCGTTCTGTGCCCATTCCAGCGTCTCCTTGTTGCGTGCCGCCCCCATGAAGATGTTGCCGCACGTGGTGATAATCTTCTGCATCCCGACCTTGCCGTAGTCGGCCTCCAGTTGCGGAAGCTCCTGGAAGCCCAGTGTAACGGCCACCTTATTGGAGCGTGCCGTGCCGATAAGACGGTCTATCTTATGGAAATAAAGGGTGGGCAGCTCGTCCACGATGATGCTCACCGGGATGTTCCCCTTGGAGTTCACACGGGTTATCAGGCGGTTCAGCACCAATGCGTTGAGCGAGCCGATGACCTGCTCCTTCTCCGGGTCGTTGGCGATGACAAGGTAGCTGGGATGCTCCCTGTCGGAAATCTTCAGGTCGAAGTCGTCCCCGGTGAACACCCAATAGGCTTCAGGCGACACGAGTCTTGCCGCATTGACGCGCAACGTGCCCACCATGCCTTCCAGCTGGTCGTTGGCCTTGTTCTCGTAAGCACTCTTGAACGGCGCCATAAGCGAGGCTATCTTGTCATCCTGCATCAGGATGTTGAACACCTGGTCGTATGGCCTGCCGAGAAACGAGAGGACATGCGGCATATCGGAGTATTCCCCCGTGACGGTGTCCGGCTCCACCTCGTTGCCGTCCCTGTCCTCATACCAGCAGCGGTTGATGCGTACCAGCTTTCCCGTACGGTCTTTATAGCTGTAACCGTTCAAATCCACGAACATCCTGTCCTCGTCCGTGGAGACATCGTTGCCCTTCTCGTCAACGAAGTCCAGCACCACGTTCCCGTCCTTGTCAATGGCGTTGTAGTCGTCCCAGTTCCGTATCACGATTTCCAGCTTCTTTCCCTCGTGTAGGATGAAACGCCTGAGTTTCCTGCCGTCCTTGAAGCCCACGGGGTGGAAGTTCACGAAGAAGTAGATGATGGCCGCGAGGAAGTTCTCCGCCGAGTTGGTGAAGAACGCCTCCGAGCCGCCCTTTTTCTCTCCGCCTCCCTTGTTGAGCGAGGCCAGCAGGGTGGCCGCCGTCTCCGAGGCCGCCGCAAGGTCGGGGATGTACTTCCGCTGGATGGGGTTGATGCGGTCGGAATACTCCACGTCGGTAAAGTTGATGGTACGGAAGCCGCAGTTCACGGGCAACCTCCCGGCCTTCCTGTTCTTGCAGAACTGGTAGAAGAGCGTCTTGGCCAGCGTGGGGTACTTGAAGTCATATACCATCATGGCGAAGCCCTTGGCGGCGTGCTGCCGGATGAACGGGTCGATGACGCCGAACGACTTTCCCGAACCGGGCGTACCCAACACAATCGTCCCCCGGAACGGGTTGATGATGTTTATCCATCCCCTATGCATCCTCCGCTTCCAGTAGTATATCATGGGGATGTTCACCGAATAGTCGTTGGCGACCAACGTCTCCGACTGCTGGAACGACTCGTTCTCGAAGTTGAAGCGGTCTTCGCCCACCTTGTTGTTGTAATACTTGGCGATGCCGTCTAGCCCCTGGTGCACTAGCATGGTACCTACTACCGAACAGAGTGCGTACAGGATGCGGTTGGCCGGGAAGCCGAACCAGCTGACGCCGAAGTACATCCCATGGAACACGAAGCACAGCCCGACAAGGGTAAGCCCGGCCAGCACGGGATAGACCACCATCGTGCGCACGTTGAACTTCAACGCCTTCTTCGCCTTTGTCCCGATGCAGACGATGCAGATGCACACCAGCTCCACCACCTTGCAGCCCGACACCGAGTTGAACACCTTGAAGCGCGCCAGCAGGTCGAGAATGAACTGCGTGACGCGGTTGTCCGCCGTGACGGGCAGGTTCATCACAATCTCTATAATTAGGAAGATGTAAATGCAGCTGCGGAAGTAGTTGTACATCTGCTGTTGTTCCCGTGTTTCCTCAAACGCCATAAAACTGAAATTAAGAGTTAAGAATTAAGAGTTGGCTTCGTATAGAAATTAGAACGGTACTTTAATTCCCAAAAGCAATCCGTTACGGAACGTGTCCCCGTGCAAGAAATTCACGTTGTTCTTCTGTATCAGGGCGAACTCCCAGCCGTTCTGGAACACATAGCTGTATTCAAACCCTCCCTCCAATCCGATGAAGAACCGTTTTTGCACCGCGCCGAACTGTGGCCCGAAGCGGAAACGGAGCATCCCGTTCTTGTAGCGCACCAGCCGGTGCTTGTAGACGATGCCGCCGTCCCAATAGTAGCCTTTCCAGAAATCCTTTTCCTGCCAGTGGTTGCCGGCCTCTCCGTACAGTTCCACGGCATTCCCGTAAGACAGCGGATGCTCGTAACCTACGGTCGCGTTCAAGGTGGAGGGGAACAGGAAGCCGGCGTTTACCGCCAGCTTGCCCTGTGCGGACGCGCCAATGGCAACTACCGCACAGCATAAGATAATCAGGAGCTTCTTCATTGCTTGTCGGAATAAGAGATGTAATAATAAGGATAATAGGCGGCATCCTTCAGGATGTCGGCATCGAAACCGTCCGCATGGAGGATGTCCTCATACTCGATGGTCAGCACGATGACCCGTCCGCTGATCTGGTTCTCGGATATTTCAATCCGCAACACCTTCTCGTCAGGGAAGGTCAGCTTGGGCAGCACCATCACGTTGCGGTAATCCTTTTTGAACTTCCGCGTGGAGTTGAGCGTGAAAACGGGCGACAGCTCGATGGTCTGTGAGTTGGTCGCCTTGGTCTCCTTCTTGTCCGTCAGCTTCACGCGGATTTCCTCGATGTCGTAGGGAATCTTCGTCCTGTTCCGCAACGAGTAGTCGATGAAGAAGTAGTCGCCGACGGCGTAAATGTTGTTCACCGTGGCCTTCATCCCGTGCGCCCTCGTCACGATCTGGTTGAACTTGCGCCTGCTGCCGTACACCGCCCACGCATAGCGGGCCATCTCGGACATGGGCATGGTGACTTCGGGGTTGATGTAGGACTGCGTGTGGGTGTACGGCACCTCGAAGATGGCGGCCGCCTGTCCCGGCACTTCGGTATAGAGGACATCGTACTGTGCGATGTGCCTTTCCCCGATGAGCGTGATGGTGCCCAGCAGCTCGCCCTCCGCGTAGCCGCCTGCCTGTATGGAATCGCCCTCGTGGTACGGCTTGATGCGGACGATGTTGTCCGTGCATTGGTTGCCTGCAATCTTCGGGGTGGAGATGTCCACCAGCTTGATGGGTTCGGGCATGACGATGTGCGTGGTCACGTCCCGGTTGACATAAATTTTCTCGTTGGCCTTGGCGGTGGTAATCCCGACGGCACAGAGTAAAGTCAGTAAGATGGTTCTTGCTTCCATATAAGTGCGTATTTGGTTTTCAAATCATTTTCACCTTGCATCGTCCGAGTTGATGAGATAGACGATGGTGTTGTACTTGATTTTCGCCTTGTTCTTCCGGATGTTGGACGACAGGGCGGACGTGGCGGAGTTGTACATGTTCTGCAGGGCCTGCAAGGCAATGGCCTCGCCGGATATGCCGGAGCCGTAGCCGCCGTCCGACTCGATGTTGATGTCCTGCTGCACCACGTTGGAACCGGCGTCCTTCACGAAGTCCCGGAACGAGGATTCGGGCACGTAGAAACCTTCCATGCCGTCGTTGTCGAATACGGACAGCTTGACCTTGATGAATTTGTCCCCGGCAAGTATGCTGGTGATGGTAGCCTTCACTCGCTGGCTGGAGAATCCCGTCACCGTGCCGTAGAGGTAAGTGCCTTTCCTCAACTTGGTGCCGCTCACCGTCACGTCGTCAAGCAGCTTGAAGCGCAGGCGCGTGCCTTCCTTGGCCTTGGTGGTCTGGTCTATCATGGCGCGTATCAGCCTGGCTTCCGCCGTACCGTCGGGAGCGGCCACCGTATGGAACTTGTCCGCATTGGTGTCGGCAGACTTGATGACAAGGTTCGGGCGGTTTCGTTCCGCCTCTTCCTTGCGGATTCTCGCCAGCGAGTCGGCACGCTGCCTTTTGGCCGCCTCTTCCGCTTCCGGGTTGCCGAACCCAAGGCCGCGCCCGATGGCCTTCTGCCTCTCGTAGCTGCGGCGCTGGATTTCCTCAAGGTCACGGGCGAAGTCGTCCTGCGAAGTGTAGCCCATGCCACTGCTTCCATCAGACGGACGGTCCGAAGGTGTATTGTTGCCATAGGCGTATGAATTGATGTGCCGCCTGGACTCCGCCAACGAGCGTTCCAGTTCCTCCATTTCCTGCTGCTGCCGGATGCGCTCCGCTTCCGATGCGTCCAGTCCGTCCAGTTCCTCCTCGCTGTAGCCGTGTCCCGGTTCTTCCTTTTCTTCCGTCTCCTCGCCGATGCCTCCCACGGCGGTAAAGGCGTCCTCGTCGCCGAAGCGGCGCGACATCTCGTACATCTTGTCCCCTGCTTCCTCTGCGTGTGCTTCGGGCAGTTCCGTGTTGATGCGGTCGGTGGCCACGGCCTGTTCCGGCTCTCCACCGCTCCCGAAAGTCTGCATCACGAAATACACCAGGGCGCACAGCGGTATGAAGATGACCGCCGGGAAGATGTACTTGGGTTGTTTGAAATTGACTTTAATCATGTTCTCCGTTATTGATGAATTTTACAATGTTCTCCAGCCGCCTGTACTGCCTGACAATCCGCAGGGAGTCACCGTGCGTTTTCCGAGGCATGGCTATCAGGGAGTCAAGTTCCCGTCGGATGGCCCGTCCGCTGTCCGCCAGCTCCTGTATCGTGGCACGGTGCAGGCCTTTGTTCGACTGTATGGTGCGGAAGCCTTGGAACAAGGGTTCCATATTGGCAATGACGCCGATGCCGTGTGCGTTGTCCGTCCCGTCCGGCCTGCTATTGTTCATGATAAGGGAGCATACCAGTAAGAGCGACAATGTTCCCGTAACACAGGCAAAAGTCCTTTTCGGATGCTTCCGTGCCCAGATGTTCGCCAGACGGATGCGACCGGCCAACCGGAGTCTTTCCCCGGCCTTTCCCAGTTTGGGTTGCAGCCATGCGCGGATTTGCAAGTGCGTCCTTAGCCTGCTTTCCCGAAGTTTCTTTCTGATTCTCATATCCAAATTGCATTTAGTAGTCCAAATCCTTGTTTTCGAGCGTCCTCCAGTTGGTAATCAGCAATCCGTGGGGATTGTTTCGCGTCCTCGGCACGGACTCGACATATCCGGTCGTGACCAAAGAACGCTTCAGGTCACGGGTGCGCCGCTTGATGAGCTGCGTACCGTAGTAGGTGAACTTCCGTTCCTGTTCGTCGAAGTCGATGGAGTCGCACATGACGGTGCAGACCGCCGACGAGGAGATGATGTCGGAGTAAAAGCCGTTCTCGTCCATCGCCTGCTTCTGTTTCAACGCCGTGCCGTCCGCCATGTACATGGCCTTGCCGAGTGTCCACTTGATGTAGTCGTTGTCGGGCGGCAGGTTGAAGAAATACTGATGGAAGAGCTGGATGTGCGCCTTGGCCTCCATCGTGAAATTGGCCTCCAGCTGCGCCCGTTCGGCGAGGAACGGGATGTCGCCGTCCAGGATGTATATCTGGTCCCTTTCCTTGTTTACGAGGGAGATGCAGCACCATACGGTGAAGCCGCAGATGACGGCGCATCCGCCTATGGTGGCCAGCACCGTCACCATGGCGAGCCTTGTTTTCTGTGCCAGTGATTCTATGAGCATATTTCTTTATTTTTATGATTTTATCTTCCAGATTTGGGCTTGACCATGGAAACCGCTCCACCGGCCACCGAACCGGCCGCGCCTCCAGCCATGGAAGCGATGCCCGTAGCCGTGGAGCCTGCCGCCGTGGCCGCGCCCGAACTTACGCCGCCGGGGATGAGCCACGAGGCCACTTCCGGAACGAAACGTATGATGTACGCGCCGACCAGCATCCCCATGGCGTACATGCAGTTGGAGCCGATGCCCTGCAGCCCCAATGCGCCGATCTGCGACCATGAGTTGACCGAACCGTGCAGCAGGTGGTCGTAGGCCACGAGGTCTTGCTGGAGGTTGTAAAGCAGGATGAAGTCAACGTAGTAGAGGCACATGTAGGTCACGAAGCCCCACAGCGAGAGGGAAAGGAACTTGGACATCCACTGGCTCCACGCCGAGTTCCACGGCGGGGCGAGGGAAAGGGCGAACATGATGGGGCAGAATATCATCATGATGGCCATGAAGATGCGCTGCGCCACGAGGATGCCGTAGTAGGACATCTGGAAAATCAGCTCTCCCACGAAGCGGATGACATCGTTTATCCATTCGCTGACCTTGGTCTCCGTGGCCACCACCGCCCGTTGGGCGTAGTTGTTGATGGTGTTGCCAAGGTTCTCCACGTTGTAGATGAGCTTGTCCCACCATGCGGCGTCCTGTCCGATGGCGGCCACCTGCTGCGCGGTTGCGATGGAATCCTGTACGGTGCGCAGCCGGTCAAGGTACTCGCTTTGTTTTTGAGCCACCTTCAGCTCGAAGGCGGCCACCTCCTTGTTCTTGGCCTGCGCCATCGCCTTGCTCGCGCTTTCAAGTCCCTTGCCGGGCACCTGCAGGGCGTCACATATCCACGAGGAGGAAGAGATGCAGATGGAGATGCCGACGATGCGGAGGAGCTTCATTACATCCATGCCGCGCCGTCCGAGCATCATCATCCAGCACTCGTAGGAACCCACGCAGAGGGCGAGCAGCAGCCCGATGATACGGGCCAGTCCCACCGCGTCGCCCAGCACGGCCACGTTGGGGAACGTCTCCATGGCGACAAGGAGCTTGTCCAGGCTCTCGTCGATGGCCGGAAGGCCTATGGTCAATAAAACAGCAGACAGTTGCATAATCGTATTCTTATCTTCATGTAATACATTTTAATTCTAATAATGTGTGGCGGCCACGGCGCAGAGGTTGGCGGTCTGTTTCACGAGTGCCTCCATCTTTCCTTTGGCTTCTTCGTAGGCTTGCTGCCGCTTGGCGTTCTCCAGTCCGTAGCCCACGCCCGTCTTGCGGATATAGGCAATATCTGAGCAAAGGATTTCATTCTGCCTGCCCAGTTCGTCTACCTGCGGCTTCAACTTTCCGCCGCTTTTCGTCATGCAATAGAGCAGGCCGTCGGTGATGCAGTCCTGCATCCGGTTGAACTCGTCCTTGTAGGCCGGATAGACCAGGTCAACGGCGCGGTCGGCTTCCCGGACAAGCTCCTCCTTGTACAGCTCCTCCACATATTTGCGTTCTTCCTCCACCTTCTCCAACTTCTGCCGCTGGGTCTCCTCGGATATGATCCGTGTGGGCATGATGCGTTTGATGTTCGACTTGGATTCCTTGAAGCGGACACGGAAGCCGGACTTGAAACCCGCCCATTTCCAATACATTTCCGCGCCGGAGTAACCCTTGTGCAGGAAATAATAGTACCAGTCGGGCGCGAAGTCCCACGGCCCGTTCTCCATGGACTGCCACTGTTTCTTCTTCTCGTTGTCACGGACGGGCACTTGTGCTTCCGCCACAACCGGGGCGAAGACTACACACAGCAATAATATGGCCTCTTTAACTTTCATATCCTTGGTTCCATTTGTCTATTATCGTTTTCGCTATCTCGTCCTTGACCTCGGAGTTCAGTATCTCCCAGATGTAATCCGGCTTCCATCCGCAGTCGGTAATGAGGTAGCAGTACAGGTTCGCGTTGTCGATGATGTACCTTGCCCTGTCGATGGTGGTTTTCAGCGTCATCACTAAGTTCAGCTTCTCGTCCATGGAAGCCTTCATCAGGTTGATGCCGGAAGCGGCCACCGACGCATAGAGCTTGTAGCAGTGCTTCACTTCCCTCGATATGGCCAGGTTGGCATCGGCATAATACCACGCCACGAAGGGCTTCTTGCTGACATGGCCGAACGTGTTGGACGTGAAGTCCTTGTATTCCTTCACCAACTGATACAGGGCATTGGCCGTGGAAGAGATGGCACCTGCCAGCACTAAGTAGGAATGGGCATTGTCCAGCTTGGTGTTCAGGGTGGTGCGCACGTCGTTGAACTTGCCGGCCCCCTTGGTGAGGAGCGACTGCTCGCCGAAGCTGGCGGCCACACGCTGCATGGCCTTGTCCTCGTCCTTCTTGACGGCCTTGTGCAAGGCAATCAGGGCCTCGATGGTAGGGAGGTCTTTGGGGATGACTCCGGCCGATACCCTGACGGGAAGCGACAGGACGGCGATTGCCATAAAGGCGGCAACAAAAAACGCCCTGTAATTTCCTATACCTTTTATATTATAGTCCATGGCTCTTGTTGTCTGGTTCAGTAATTGGAAGCTACAAGCCCGTTCCATGACTGGACAAGGCTACCGACACGGTTCTTCATGGTCACCACGTTTGCCCAGCCCTCCGGGTCGATGGCAAAGAAGAGGTCGTCCGCTGTGGCATACTGTGCCATGAGCATCATTCCCTCCACCTTGTAGCGTATCTTCGTAAGGTTAGTATATATGCGATTGGCCAGGGTCAGCCGCTCGTAGCGGTCGAGCAGGTTGTACCCGTCGCTTTTCCTCTCCGCCGTGGCTTCCCCTCTGAGCGGGTTCTGCACCCTGGCGTTGTTCACGATGTTCACGAAGTCGCCCACCAGTTGTTGGGTCTCGGCTACGAGGTTGCCGAGTTCATTGAGGCAAAGCAGCTTGTTCGTAAACTTCGCCCTGCCCACCGTTTCAATAAGTTCCGGCACGTCTTTGAGGATATCGAAGGCGCAACTTCCGATTTCCTTGTAGTAAAGACTCTCCGTACCGAAACCGGAGATGTTTTCCATCGAGAGCTTGTACAGCTCCTTGATGGTGGCCATGCTCACGGTGTAGAGTTCCACCTTCTGCTTCTTGGAGGCGATGGAGTCCAGCCGTTGGTTGTGCTGCCCCTCGATGAGTTTCTGCGAGGCCAGGTTGGCGCCCACTGTGGCGATGCAGTTACGGTCTATGACGATGCGCCATCCGGCAAACGTGGGGACGGACGCGGCAAACAGGGCTATGGCCGTCAGAATGACTCTCGTTCCGCTTTTGATGTTTTTCAGCTTTCCCATAATGACATTACTTTTTGGTGTTGGTTGACTTGTCTGGCAAACTCCAAGTATATCGGGCCGCCCGCTTTCTTCCGGTCGGCCTCGATGCGCGTGATGGCCTCCTGCACCGTGCCGTAGTGGCGCAGGTACGTTTTCAATGCCTCCTTTTCCGTCCGCTCGGTGGTGTAGGCCCAGTAACATTCGGGGGCTTCCTCCACACCATAGACATCGGAGTGCTGTCCCCGGCATATCCACACCTCCTTGAAGTAGCTGCGCCCCTCGTGGTTGTCAAGCGCGTTGATGGTGAATATCTGCTGACGCTGAACGGGGGTCAGCCCCAGTATGGCGGCTATCTGCTCGTACCTGTCCTTGAACTTGGACTGGTCGAGCAGTATCTTCACATCGGAATTATTTATGATGGCCTCCTTCACGATGGGCGAGTCTATCACGTCGTTCAGCTCCTGCGTGACCACCCCGGCGATGCCGTGGAACTTGCGGACGGTCTTGTACAGGTACTTGATGTACTCGGCCATCGTGGGCGAGGCGATGGCCTTCCACGCCTCTTCGATAATCAGGGCCTTGCGCCCCTTCTTGATACGCATCTTCTGAAGGAACACGTCCATGATTATGAGCACCACGATGGGGAAAAGCACGGGGTCATCTTTTATCTTGTCGATTTCGAATACGATGAAACGCTCGTCGAAGAGGTCCACGTCCAGGTCGGCGTTCAGCGTCGTTTCCAGCTCGCCGCCCCGGTAGAACTGCTTGAGGATGGCGGCGAAGTTGTGTATGTCGAATGTTATTTTCTCCAGGGAAGTGATTTGCGGGATGCGCTCCACGGCGAACTCGTAGTAGGAGTTGAAGGAGAGTTCCCTGACTTTCAGCCTGCGCTTCTGCTCCTCCATGCGGTCTATCTGCCTGTCAATCTTGACGAGCATGGTGTTCTCGTACAGCTCCTTGCGGTATTTCTCCACGATATGTGCGGCGTGTTCCCTTTCTGATTCCGAGGCGGCCTTGTCGCGTATGAGGGCCATGAGCGAACGGCACTGGCGGACGAGCTTCATGCGCCTGACTTCCGAGGGGAGTAGCAGTGCGCGGCGTTCCGGCACTTCCGGCTGGTCATTGGCGTTTATCAGGCGGTCGATGTCTTCCATCTCGTGGTTGTACTTCTCGTAGTCGTCATCCATCTTGGAGTCTACAAGCAGTTTCTGCCGCAACTCCGCACGCTGCTTCTCCGTGAATTTCTCGAATGGGTGGAAATAGGCGTCGTAATACTCCACGATGGTCTGGTTGACTATCATGTCCTCAATTTTGCTGGGAAAAGCGTTGCCCTTGAAAATGAGGAACACCAGCGATTTGAGGAAGTTCTTCTTCTCGCCGAAGTTCAGCCTGTATTCCTCCTCCGTGACCTTGAAGGGGTTCATGGAGATAGGTTTCTCCTTGGAATAGGAGATGTACGTGCCGCCGTAGTAGCCACAGATGCCCTCGTAGGAGTCGCCCGTGTCCACCATGACCACATCCGTCTGCTGTTCCAACAACTGGCGGACGACTGAGTTCATATGAAACGACTTGCCGCTTCCCGAAGGCCCGATGCAGAAGAAATTGGCGTTGTCGGTCATCTTCACCTTGCCCTCCTTGCCGGTGATGTCGATGCAGACGGGTAGTCCCTGCCGGTCGGTGTAATATGTGGTCAGGGGCGTGTCCTCCGATTCCTTCAGGTGTTCCTTGAAGAAGAAGCACAGGGCGGCGTCCGACAGGGTGAGGAACAGGTCGTAGTCGGGATTGAAGGCGTAGGCGTTGCCGGGGAAGCTGTCGGTGAACAGCTCCAGCTGGTTGTAGGCCGTGCGAGAGGGCATGATGCCGCATCCGTACAGCTTGGTCTCCAGGTAGGAAGTGACCGGGGTGACCTTGTCCGCCGGGCAGCTCACCAGGATGTTGAAGTTGGCGTAGACCAGCAGGGAGCTGTCCACGGCAAGTTTTTCCAAGACCTCCTCGATGTCGGCCTTGGCTATCCGGTTGCTCGGGTCGGGCATGGAGCCGTGACGCTTGGCCTTGGCCTGGAGCTTCCTCAGCAGCTTGCGCTGGCCGGGTATCTGCACCACCTGGTTGTACACCACGCAATCCGCATGGGGAACATTGGTCAGGAACGAGAACAGGTCGGTGGCGATGCCGTAGCCGTTTACGTTGGCCTGCGTGTAGGGCCTGATGCGTGAGGGCAGGTTTATCTCGTCGATGTCCACCAGCGGATAGGAGCGCACCACGCGGCCGCCCACCTTCAGGTACTCGTCCGAAGCCTTGAAGTTGGTCATGGAGAACGGGCCGTGGCGGAAGCGGAAGGCCATGAAGCGGTGGCAGTATTCGTCCACCTCTTCCTTTGTCAGCCGCCTGTGGCGGATGTGCCTTTCATTCAGGATGTCCTCCGCCTTGGCCACCTTGGAATGGAACTCCGCCCACTTCTTCGGGCCGTACTGCACGAACTGGCCGCGCTGCGCCTCCTGCGTGATAATAAGATAGGTGCGTATCTCGGTGAACTCCCTTCCCTCGAAGTAGCGGAAGTAGCTCCGCGTCAGGAACTCCGCATCCTCCGGCACGTCGTGGTGGTAGGCCTGCCTGCAGAAGATGTCCTGTTTCTGCAGGGCGTAGCCTTCGCCGAGCGTCTGCACGAGGTTGGAGAGTACGTCCTGGAAGCGCAGGTACTGCTCCGAGTCCGTGCATAGCTGCTGCACGGGATTGGCCATCTCGAATATGACCGAAGGCTCGCCCCTGGCGGAAAAGAGGACGGTATGCCCGTCCGTCTCTTCCAGCTGGGCGTAAAGCCCCTCGAATGCCCGTTTTCTGTTCTGTGCCATCGGATGTTGTCTTTATCGGTTTTTCAATTCTCTTTTCAATCCGTTTTCCGGATGTTCTTATAGACGTAGATGCCCTTCGCCCGTTTCTTGTTGTGCAGTCCGCCGCGCTGCTTGACGAAGATGGTGGCCAGCCCTGCGGCGGCCATCACCAGCATGGCGACGAACCCGGCGAGTTTCCCCAGGACGATGGAGAAGGCGATGAATCCCACGAAGGACACGCCTATGGCCACCGCCGCCAGTGTGAGGAAACGGCCCCGGATGCCCATGAACTCCAGCGGTTTCTGGAGTCCCTTGAACACGGGGAAGCCGTCCTGGCTGTTCTTGTCCTCTTCCATGGCCTTACGTGAAGAAAAGCGGCAAAGCCTCTGACAATGCGATGAATGCGATACATCCGCCGATGGTCAGCATGATGGTCTTCTTGACGTCCTGGTCGCCGTTCTGCATCTTGAAGTAGACATTGAACGCGCCCACCAGCACGATGACCGCCGCGATGGCCTTCATGAGGTTGGAGACGGGTGTCTGGTAGGAGCTTACTTCCTGGGTGGCCTTGGTGAAGCCCGCCGCCCCCTTGCTGCCTGCCATGACGTCGCCGGCGGCGAGGGTGAGCGCCACGAGGGCGAGCGTGCCCTTCCGGGCGAACGCGGACTGCTTGAAACGGACGAATGCGCGTAGGCATCTTCTCTTTAATTCCTGCATTTCTTTAATTCGTTAAATGGTTGTTTCATCGCCTAAGGAACAGGGGTCGCTAAAGGAACGTGTATTTGTTCACCTTGCGTTCTCGCAGGTGTATATGACCAGGCCGAGGTCGCCGGTGCCGGTTTCCGCCAGCCTGTCTATTTCATGGATGAGGTCGTCCACAAGGATGCCGTCGGTCATGATGGCCTCACGGTAGCCGGGGCGGCGGAAGCCTTTTTCTTTGAGTGGGTCTGATTCGGATTGTCCGTTGCCAACCGCCTCTTCCTTCTTTTCCTCGTCCCTGCTGACTCTGGTCGGGCGGAAGCTCTTTGCCTCGTCCGATATGTCTATCTCTTCTTCCGTATGGTTCTCCTTTTCCGCGTTCTGAGCCGCCTGCGCTTTCCTGATGTCCGTGAAGATGAGGAAGGCGTAATAGCAGGCCATCGCCACGAAAAGGATAAAAACGATTTGTCCGTACTGCATGGCTATATGGCATTGGATAATGGTGTATTGTCTTCGGGAAAAGGCAGGAAGGATAGTCCAAGTCTAGTGGCCTTGGCTTCCAGCCGGGCTTTCCGGCATGTGGCTTCGGTGAAGTACAGTATGTTCCTGTGTACGCCGGTGATGTATCCGTTGGCTTTCAGCCTGGAGCGTATCCTGACCTTGGCGCGGTGTGAGATAACCTTGAGGCGTGTGAGGGGGTCAAGACCGAATACAGCCCTGCGCCGTTCGCGGCGTACCAGCTCATTGCGGACACGGGACGACATCGCGTAACCCTTTGCCTTGCTCCGGCTCAGCCCCAGCTTGCGTGCCATGCGGCTGACTGTGGTGCGGCTGACGCCCAGGTCGCCGGCCATCTCGGCGTAGGAACGGTTGTCGAAGTGGCGGCTGATATGTCCGGCACGTTCCAGCCACCGGCTCTTGGCCAGCTTCTCCAGTCCGAGTTCGCGGGCTTTTTCCTTCACGGCCGTCACGCCTATCTGGAGCATATAGGCAGTATGTGCGGTGGTCTCCACGGGATAAAGCTCGGCAAGCCGGGAGAGCATGGTTTCTGTCCAGTCGATTCTACGCATGGGATTCGGGGTTATAGTTGTTGAACAATGATTTCTTCTCGCGGCGGTATTGCGCCAGTAGGGAAAGGTGGTTCTCGAAGAACGAGCGGACGATGGCGTTCACGAGGTCGGAACGGCAGCGGCCACGGATGTCGCAGTCGTCAAGCGAGTCGGCCAGGTCGCGGTCGAGTTTGCATACCAGACGGTCTGCCTTGCCGTTCCCGTCCGTCGGCGCTTCAAGGTAGGCCATGAAGTCCTGCCAGCACTTGTCGCCGGGATGTGCGGTGCCTTGCTCCGCTTGTCCTTCTCCCTTGAATGCAGGTTCGTCGTCATTGATGCCTCTGGTGAGGTCGTCTATTTGTAATTCCTTGTTCATTACGCTATAGTCATTGATGGTTTATGTCTTTGGGGCTGTCGTCGCCGAAGATTCCGGCGTATATCCTGTCGAACACCGGGCTTACGATTGCGGCTTGCATGTCCAGTTCCGCCACCGTACTGAAGCGTTCCATGTCGGCCCGCTTGGGAATCTTGTCCGTCACCAGCCCGTAGTTGGCGAAGGTCTTCCCCGTGTTCTCCCACAGTTCCAGCTCGGAGCGTTTACCCACCCGTCCGTCATGGAGGTTGGGGACGATGAAGAGCCGGGCTTTCATCCGTCCGCCCACGGCCTTGCGCAGGCGGTCGATGAACAGGAGGAAGCTCGCGGTGGAGGGGACGGTCACCAGGTCGTAATGGAACGGCACGACGATGATGTCCGAGTTGACGAACATGGGTATCAACCCCTCCGCCTTCAGGCTGCCGGGCGAGTCCATGAGTACCACGTCTATGCTGGGGTCGTTGTGCAGCTTCTCCATGAGCGCGGTCATGGCCTGCTTGTCGTTGGCCTCGTAGGCCAGCACGTCGTAAGGTACGGCTTCCTCGCCGTATTTCTTGATGTCGGCCTTGCGGCACTTCAGGATGGAATGCTGGAAATCGCAGTCGATGACCACGGCACGCACGCCTTTCGTCACAAGGTAGTTGGCGAAGGTGACGCAGAGGGTCGTCTTGCCGACTCCCCCTTTCTGGTTGGCGAATGTCACGATGACGGGTGTCTGTATCATTTTGTCCACGGTCGTTTGGTTCGGTGCAAAAGTATGCACCGGAAAGGACGGTGACGAAATGCACAACACTTTTGTGTTTCCGGTCTGTCTGACCGAAGTGTTTAGGGTAACATAACAAGCAAAAGAATGGCCTATGCGGCTAAAAATGTGACAAAAGGGAGTCTCCGTTTTCCCCTCCTGGGCTACCGTTTGAGGTTGCGCCCGTCGTCAATGTCGTCGTAGCCGCCCTTGCTTCCGACTTCCCACTCACGCTTTTCGGCATGGCTTCCGGCACCGGAATCCTTCAGTCCATGTAGGTGCATCTTCTTTCCTCCGTTTCCAGTGGAATGTATCTGCCGGGGCTGCTGTTTTCGTGGCCGGGGCTTCAACCGTTCCGTGTCAAGCCCTTCCGCCGCAAGGTCTATCACGATGTGCCTGTCGAAGTTGACGGCGTATGCCGCGCCCGCTTCCTTCCGGATGATGAAGCCTTCCTCATGAAGGGCGTTCCGCACGGAAAAGACGTTCACATCATTGAAGATTTCATGCAGGCGGCTGACGGCATCCGTGTGGGATTGCGGCCTGCCGCCTGACAATTCCACCAGGTCGGGGCGGCTCACCTTGAAGATTTTGCAGAGCAGGTCGCGCTCGGCTTCGGTAACCGGGTGGAACATCTCGATGAAACGGATGCGGTTGTTCCGATCGATGGCTTCCGCCATGAACGGCTTTAACGGGCGTGTCTGCCCGTCGAAGTGGATGACACCTTTCTTGATATAGGCACGCTGTTTTCTCAGCTTCTGGAAAATCTCGCCTTGTGTGATTTTCGGATTGAGGGTAAGCAGCCGGTCTATGTAGTCCTCTATGCGTGCGAAGCGTTGCTCCGGGGTGGCGAAGTCCAGCAGTTCTTCCGTGGCCAGCACCCTCGCCCCGTTGATGACGGTGCGGTGGGCGTGGTCGACAATCATGTAGCCGTAGGGAACGTCTTTCCTGCCGAAGAAAACGAGACTGATGCCGAACTTTTCTTTCAGCTCTTTCTGCAACTCTTCTTTGCTGCCGCTCACGTCCCGGTATTTTTTGAGGATGCTCCGCAGCTGGCGGCAACGGGCGCGTTCCCTGTAGCCGCTTTTGAAAAGCCGCTCGACTTCGGCCAACGGAATTTGCCGCTGCACCTTGCCGCCATGCTTGATGAATACTATCCCTTCTTTCTGATATACCTCATATCCCATAGAAACCATGATTGCCTTAAACTGGGCAAAAGAAGAAAAGGTGTATTGGCTGGCGACATCAATGTCATCTTCCGTCTTCTTTTTTCTGTCGTTTCCAAGAATACGGTCTATGACTTCCTGAGAACGCCTGCGCTCGTGGCTGTGGGCAATCTTCCTGCCGTCGGGTGCGACGCGCGAGGTGATGATGTGCAGGTGGGTGTTGCCGGTGTCATGGTGGGCGTAGATGAGCCACGGCTGTCCGGGTTCGTCATATCCCATTTCCTTGAGGTAGCGGTGTGCGAAGTCCAGCAGCTCGGATTCCGTCATCTCACGGCCTTTGCAGCTGACGGCCACATGGAATTGGGGTTTTCGGATGCGGTTATTGGTGGAACTGTATTTTTTAAGATAGCCGGTAAGTTCTTCTGTAGTGGGTCTGTCTGCCAGGCCGACCGTCCCGAAGTTCCGCAACTCGATGAGCCGGGCAAGCCCTTTCGACACCTTGTGCTCGTTGTAACCCACGGCATGAAAGTCCGCGCTTCCGGGTAATATGGTCGCTATCATCTTGGGGTGGAGTTATCTGGGTTAATGTATATGTTGTCCTAAGGTCTGCCTATTCTCTGTGTGAGGGTGTCAAGCTGCCTCTTTATCCCGTTGACTATGTTCTGTGTGTCCCGGATGACCGGAAACAGGACTTCTTGGATATAGCTTGGCGGCAGCAACCCGGCAACCGTCAGCTCGTTGGCACGCTTTACCGCCTGGTTGAGGTTTCCACCGATATGGGACAGTTCGCTTTGGTATCTGCGGTAAAACGAACCGAGTTCCTGCATGAGTTCAAGCTGCCGCCTGACGCTTACGTTTGAATACTCTTCGAGTGCCTTGCGCACGTAATGGCTTACGGTCTTGTATTCAGCCGATTTCTCCTTGAACGCCCGGACTTCTTCCGGGGACATCCTTACCTTGATGTACTTGTTCCTTTGTTCCTTCATACTTCGGTGCTTTGTAACAGGGATTGTCTTACATTATTTCGCAGGGCGAAACAGCGGCGGTGCCGCTCCGATGCAGGGCATCCGGCAAGTCACTTTTGGGGGAACAAACGGAGTTTTGTGGCCACAAAAGTACAACTTGCTTGGAAAATCTTGCAACGCAGGGCAATGTCATCCCTGATTCTTTTTTGCGCCAAAATTACCGAGGGAAGGGGCGTCCGTGCAAAATGCACAACACTATTCTTCAAGGAACATATCATTTTGACTGGGGTATCGAGAACATCCGGTTATCGGGTATGGCAGAGGGATTTGTTTTGGTCTGTGTGTACCGGGTCATTCAGCTATCTTGTAATCCAAGGTGCGAAATAGGGCTGACCTTGGTTTCAGGTGCAGGATGCCGTTGAGCATTTCATCTACGGACTATCGGGAACATTATCCATTCTTCCATCAACAAAAGGGAAAAAGGGAACACGGGCATCCGTTTCTCAGACTGGTAATGAGTTTGGTGTTCCAGTACGATGCAATAGTGTAATGGCTGACAGGGGAAAAGATAACCTTGACATTTGTTCTCCGCCATTCATCAGGCCAGAAAAACACGGTTTATATGCACCTGACAACCTCGGATTTTGGGAATATAAGCACTCGCCACTCATATATCACAAACTGTGGGTATGATAGTATCTTGATATGGAAGCACAATGGAAATCGTCTGACAATCAGTGGTTTTGTTGGAAAATAGTTACTGAAACACTTTCAAATCTCGCTGATTTTTAGTATATTTATAGTGGAAAATAGCCTTGTTTGGCTTATGGATTTCACTTAAATTTGAGTATATGTTTGAACTGTTACTGATAATATACCTGGTGCCGGTCATCATCGTGCTTTCGCTGTTGCTGCGGTTGGTATTATGGCTGGCAAGGAACGTGCTGCGGTTTGCCGGATGGCTGGTGAAGAAGGTATGTGTCCTTTTATGGAAGGGGTTATTGCTATTAGTCGGCATCCTCTTGGGGCGATGTAGCGCAAACCGTCCGCCGGATTCAAGATAAGGGCGAAGCAGCAAAGCCGCACCTGTCTTGAAAGGGTAGGTACGGCTTCGTGCTGTATTCGGATGGAATGGTGTTTTTCCCTCATGTCAGGTGTTTGGTCTTACTGACAAACGGGCTAAAATCCTTTTCCCTTGCTTCTCTCATAGACAACCTCCTTCTGGGTATCGCAGTTGGTGATGCGGAACTGTACGGTGCATCCGGTTGGTATGTCTTTCGGAAGTTCACGTGTCAGTTTGGCAATCACTTGGTCGACATTGCTGAAACCGATGTCCGTAAATTCGGAAAGCACTTTTCCCTTGAAATAGGCCCGTCCGCGAATCATCATCTTCTTGGATATGCGGAACAGCTTGTCTGCCGGAGCCTCAATGTCACGCGCTTTTCCTTGCTTGCTCTTCTCGTCGCTAAAGAAGATGAAGTCAATGACCTTGGCGTTCAAACGCCATGCCGGGGTGAAGTCTATCTTGACATAGCCACGGGTGACATTCAGGCCGTGGCTGTGGTTCATGCCGAACGCCACTTCATAAAGGTTCGCGTCACAGTCATTTTGGGCGATGGTCGCCCACGTGTGCCGGAACGTGTAATAACAGTAGTAGTCCTCCTTTTTCATGCCCATATCGGCGCATATCTTGCGTATTCCTATATTCACATTTGCGTTGAAACTGTCAGAATTGCTGTAACGGCTGTGGAATACGAACAGGTATTCATCGTCCTCGCCGGACAAATATTTCTCAAAAGTGGACTGGATAAATGGTTCGATACGCATTTCCATGTATGCCTCGTCCTTCCGGCTGTTGCGGGTCTTGGCTCTTTTATAGCCGATAATGCCATTGTTGTAGTCCTTCTTTTTGAGTTCGTAAAGGTCAACGGTATTGATGCCACCGATGCACAACGAAAGAAGAGCCACATCCCGGCCAAGCTCCGGAAGGGGAGACAGCATCTTTGTTTTTGGAAGCGGACGGTTGAAGAACTCACGGCAAGCTTCCGCACTGATTGCCCTTTGCACTGTGCTATCTGATTTTGGAATCTTTATTTTCAGCCAAGGGTTGAACTTTATACGCATGATGCCACGTTCTTCATCGTTTAACTCGATAATGGCTTTTTTGAAAATCTGTCTCACACAAGTAGGATACATTTCTTTGGCTCGGTTTGTTTTTGCCAGACTGTCTATCCATTTTTTCAAAACAACAGAGGTAAGTGTGCTGAACATAATTTGTGTCGTTCCCAAATATCGCTCAAGATGATTAACGGCAAGCTGATAATTTTTTGCATTTCGAGCATGACCACCATTTATCATTTGAGCAATGAAATTAGCTGCGAACTCACTAAAGTTTACATCACCATCCGAGTGCTGAAGAAATTCTATCAACTCAGAGACTGAATAGTTTGATACCTCATGACGATTAATCATATCAGAGTAGCGTAATATTTCACGCGAACAAAATTCATTCACTACCGCATCCTTAATTTCACCAGCTTTGGTAAGTTGCTTATCGGTGATAAACTTGTCTGTCTTTATATATCCCATTTTTGAGCGGTGAACGACACGGATATAGACTTGGTAGAAGCCATCGGCTCTCTTGTACCTTACGATTGCTTTAAATGTTGCCATAAATTGTTGGTTTGTAATGAATTACTTTTGTATGTCCTTTTGTATGCGCAGCATCAGAATTTCGTATGTAATTTGTATGCAAGAGCCGTTTATTTGGCTCAATTTATGCGGTCAAATGAACGAACCGTATAAAAACAGTTTAGGCTGTAATGCCTGTCATACAGGACATTACAGCCTAAATCAATGCCTAAGATATTTTTAGAGAGTATCCTCTACTGCAGCCTGCGCCGCCGCCAGTCTGGCAATCGGCACTCTAAATGGAGAACAACTAACGTAATTCAAACCTACCCGGTGACAGAACTTCACAGAAGAAGGTTCACCACCATGTTCACCACAGATACCACATTTCAAATCCGGACGGATAGCACGGCCTTTTTCTGTCGCCATACGTACCAGCTGTCCCACACCATTCTGGTCGAGAACCTGGAACGGGTCTACTTTCAAAATCTTCTTTTCCAGATAAACAGGAAGGAAAGAAGCTATATCATCACGAGAATAACCGAAGGTCATCTGCGTCAAGTCATTTGTACCGAATGAGAAGAACTCGGCAGAAGAAGCAATACGGTCGGCAGTCAAAGCAGCACGCGGGATCTCGATCATTGTACCTACTTTGAAGTCAATACTATCTCCTACTTCCTCAAACAATTTCTTAGCTTCCGAGCGAATCACATTTTCCTGCTCCTTGAATTCATACAAGATACCGGTTAACGGAACCATGATTTCCGGATGAGTTTCCACTCCTTCTTTCTTCAGTTCCAATGCAGCACCCAAAATTGCACGTGTCTGCATTTGAGTAATTTCAGGATAAGTATTTCCTAAACGGCAACCACGGTGACCTAACATCGGGTTATGTTCACAGAGTGATTCTACACGTTGCTGGATATATTGCAGGCTTACACCCATCGTATCCGCCATTTCTTGCTGTCCCTTCAAATCGTGAGGAACAAACTCATGCAAAGGAGGATCGAGCAAACGAACGGTTACCGGGCAACCAGCCATTGCTTTAAAGATACCTTTGAAGTCTTCTTGTTGATATGGAAGAATCTTAGCCAATGCTTTCCGACGTCCTTCTGCATTTTCCGCCAGGATCATTTCACGCATTGCTTTGATCTTTTCGCCTTCGAAGAACATGTGTTCTGTACGGCAAAGGCCGATACCTACTGCACCGAAGTTACGTGCAACTTCCGCATCATGAGGAGTATCCGCATTGGTACGTACCTGCAAACGAGTATATTTATCAGCCAGTGTCATCAATTCGGCAAAGTCGCCGGAAAGCTCTGCAGCTTTCGTTTCTACCTTGCCATTATATACTACACCTGTACTTCCGTTCAAAGAGATATAGTCACCTTCTTTCAGCAATACACCGTCAATCTCTACCGTACGGTTTTTATAATCAATGTTCAATGCACCTGCACCCGATACGCAGCATTTACCCATACCACGAGCCACAACAGCCGCGTGAGAAGTCATACCGCCACGAGCCGTAAGAATACCTTCGGCCACTGCCATACCGGCCAAGTCTTCCGGAGAAGTTTCGATACGCACCATCACCACACGTTTACTGGCAGCATGCCATTCGGCAGCATCATCAGCAAAGAATACGATCTGACCGGTTGCAGCACCCGGAGAAGCCGGAAGACCACGGGTCAACACTTTGGCTTTCTTCAAAGCATCCTTATCGAATACAGGGTGGAGCAATTCATCAAGTTTATTCGGTTCCACGCGCATCAAAGCAGTCTTTTCGTCAATCATACCCTGACGGAGCAAGTCCATAGCAATCTTTACCATGGCAGCACCTGTACGCTTACCGTTACGTGTCTGGAGGAACCAGAGTTTACCTTCCTGTACGGTGAACTCCATGT
>OGOF01000494.1_pt1 | contig 28772 bp, 23 predicted proteins | sample 1552621 | NCBI WGS metagenome assembly OGOF01 (sample SAMEA2580156, study PRJEB22360) | human gut metagenome | biome: human gut; feature: human-associated habitat; material: faeces | place: Denmark | collected 2008/2010
CTGAGTGCCGGGGCTGATGCAGCGGCTCCGGCAGACGATCTTGTCTGCAAAGATGCTGCTGCTCAGGGGAAAATTGTGGCTGCGGCGAGTTTTAATGCCATGGCGGAATTTACCCGTGCGGTGGGCGGAGATTATGTTTGTGTGGAAACGCTGATTCCGGGCGGAACGGAGCCGCATGACTTTACGCCGACGGTACGCACGGTAGAAGCGCTCAAGAAAGCGGATCTTTTGATCCTGAACGGTTTTGGGATGGAGCCCTGGGCGGAAAAAACGGCTGCGGCAGCGGCCAATGATCACCTAACGATTGTGACGGCTTCGGCCGGTGCTTCGCCCGTCAAGCTCACGGATCCTGAAGAGGTGAAGGAGCACGGGGCCAATGACCCGCATCTCTGGCTGTCGCTTTCCGGAGCGTCCTTGGAGGCTAAAAATATTGCTGCGGCGCTCGCCAAGCGCGATCCGAAGCATGCGCAGACTTATCAGCAAAATGCTGAACGCTTTGCCGCTGATCTGGACGTCCTGAAGAAACAGTTCATCAAGGAGACGGCCGATGCAAAGCGCCGTGCATTTGTGACGGGGCATGCTGCTTTCGGATATCTCGCGCGTGATTTTGGACTTGAGCAAAAGAGTATTGAGGATCTCTTTGCCGAAGGCGAACCGACGATGAAGACGCTCGCTGAACTGGCCAAATACTGCCGCAAAAACAATGTTAAGACCGTTTTTGCCGAGGAACTCGTGAGCCCGGCTGCGTCAAAGACGCTGGCTGAAGAAGCGGGCGCTAAGGTTGTGGCCATCTACACCATGGAAAGCAACGAGTCGGGGCTCTCCTATCTGGAGCGCATGAAGAGCAACCTCACGGAGATTGCAAAGAGTCTCAAGGAATGATGTGCAGCAGGTAATACCTCAGAACTGGACGCAATCGGAAGACGTACACTTTTACGCATACGTAATGATGCGGAAAATTTATCTGAAAGATTCATGATTTAATTTCTGCATCAATCCAAAAGCATTCCGTTCCTCTTTTGTGCTGCTCTTCTAGCAGTGCAAAAGAGGATTCTCCAAAGGACAAACCTCATGCAGTTGAAAAAACTCTTTGCCGCTCTCGCCGTTTCCGGCGGCCTCGTCTTTACGCTCGCCGGCTGCGGCGATAAGGCTCCGGCTGAAAAAACGGCCGCTCCGGCTCAGACCGCCGCCGTCGAATTGAAGATCGGCGTTTCGCCCGTGCCGCACGCCGACATCATCAACTTCGTCGCGCCTACGCTGGAGAAGGAAGGCGTAAAGGTCAAAGTGATTGAGTTCAACGACTACGTGCAGCCCAATCTGGCACTTGCGGAGAAGGAGCTCGATGCCAACTTCTTCCAGCATAAGCCCTATCTGGATACGTTCTCTAAGGAACACAAACTGAACCTCGCTGTACTCACCGCGGTTCACCTTGAACCGATGGGCGTTTATTCCAAGTCGATTAAGAACGTTGCAGACCTGCCTGACGGCGCAAAGATCGCCGTGCCGAACGATCCGACCAATGGCGGCCGTGCGCTGAAGGTACTTGAAACTGTCGGTATTCTGAAGGTTCGTCCGGAAGCTGGCATTCTGGCTTCGCCAGCTGACATTGTCGACAATCCCAAGCATGTGAAGATTGTTGAGGTTGAGGCTGCCCAGCTGCCGCGGGCGCTCGATGATGTGGATGCTGCCGTCATCAATTCCAACTATGCGCTTGCCGCGAAGCTCAATCCGACGAAGGATGCAATCGCTATTGAATCGAAGGATTCGCCTTACGCCAATGTGGTCGTTGTCCGCGCGGGCGACGAAAATCGTCCTGAACTGCAAAAGCTGAAGAACGCGCTTCTCACGCCTGAAGTGAAGAAGTTCCTCGAAGAGAAGTATCAGGGCGCTGTCGTTCCGGCCTTCTAATCGGTAAAGACGGGCGGGGAAAATTTTTCTCCGCTCTTCAGATGCTTTTAGCCCAGCCTTCTTTATGAAGTCTGGGCTTTATCGTACGTATTAGCCCGAAAGACCGCGGGCGTCTTTTAGGCGAAAAAGCTCGGCCGTTCCGAAGAATGCCGAGCTTTTTGATGCCGATTGACGGAAGACTTAGAAAGTCACCGTATCCGGATGGAGTCCAGAGAACGAGGTCTGCGGCATGGCCGTCAGTTCGTTGACTTCTTCGGGCGTCAGCGAGAAGTCAAAAACGTTCAGATTTTCCTGCTGATGCGCGAAAAGCGTCGACTTCGGGATCGGGGCGATGCCGCGCTCAATGCACCACCGCAGAGCGACCTGGGCAGGCGTCTTGCCGTGGGCGGCAGCGATCTTTTCGAGCAGCGCATGGCGCAGCAGCGTGCCGCGGCCGAGCGGACTCCAGGCCTGAACCTGAATGCCCTTGGCACGGCAGAAATTGACGGCGGCCGGCTGCGCATAGCCCGGATGAATTTCGAGCTGATTCACCATCGGTTTTACGCGGGCACGGGCAAGCAGCGGAACGAGGTGATGGGGAAGGAAGTTGGATACGCCGATGGCACGAACGCGCCCTTCGGTGTAAAGCTCTTCGAGCGCACGCCAGGCGCCGGCGTTCTGTGCCTGCCAGACCATGGGCTCTCCCTGAGCGGCCGGCCAATGGATGAGGAGCAGATCGAGATAGTCCGTCTGCATCTGGGTGAGGATCATCTCATAGGCTTCGCGGGCGCTCTCATAGGAGCGGTGTGAAGCCCAAATCTTGCTCGTCAGGAAGAATTCAGAGCGCGGAACATCTGACGCGCGGATCGCTTCGCCCATACGCTGGGCGTTGTTGTAAATCTGTGCGGTGTCGAACTGGCGGTAGCCGAGTTGTATCGCTGTCTGGATGGTGCTGTCAAAATTCTCGTTGATGGGAATCTGCCACGTCCCGAAGCCGATGGTCGGCATCTTGACGTCGTTGGCGAGCACGGTCGTTTCGGTAAGCGGTTGAGTCGCTGTCATTGATCTTTTTCTCCGGCCGCAGTTGGGATGCTGCGGACGTGCTGTGAAGGCAGCGGCGCAGAAAACCTGACGTCTTCAGCGGGCTGAGGGATGCTTGTAGGGAATGGAGCCGTCAGGAATGCAGTAATACTCCAAACGAACCGGCCTCAATCGTACCCGATAAAAGGCTGATCCCATTTGATCTCAGAGAAAAGATTATCGCGATGTAAAGGTTCGCTGAGGATTATCCCAATGGACAAAAAGGCTTTTTGTGTGAACTGTCCATTGTTTAACAGACACTGCTGAAGGGCATCCCCCAGCTCAACCGCATTAAGGCTCGCAGAGCACCGCTTAGAATGCGGGTGCTACTGGCAAAAGAACACTTTTAGGCGCAAGGCATGCAGCACATTGATCCGGAACTTTTCACTTGGCTCTTTATTGGGGCTGTCGGCCTCGTTGCGGGGGTTTGGGGTTTGACCCGAGCAGCGTCGCGGCGCCGGGGTGAGGCTGAGCTGAGCCGTTTGGGCAAAACGTCTGCCGCAGCGCCCCGCCGTCGGGAGCGCATTGCTGCTCGCCGTCCGGATGTGCCGAAGGCCGTTAAAAAGGAAACCGTGGAGCCCAAAGCGCCTCAGCATGGCCCTGGCCGGCCGGCTGCCTTTCTTTTGAAGTCCGCCGACGGCCGGACAATTGTTCTGCAGCGTGCGCCGGAGGCTGAGTGTCGAGAGGGGCTCGAGCGCCTTTATGCCTGCGCGGGCGACGCTGCAGCTCTCGAAGATGAGCAAAATAAACTCGACGCAGCCGCTCAGCAGCTCGCCCTTCGAGGCGGAGCGCTTGAATGGAGCGTGGATTCAGATCTCGCTCATAACGCCTTTGTTCTTTGCTGTGCAAAAACTCAAGAAGCTCCCGCCACCGCCTCTGCCGCCGCTTTGGGGACGGGCGGTCTGCTCATGGGCAACAGCACCGCGCTCGATGGGGCGGAGACCCTTTTCGCTGCTGTCGAAGAGGGGTTCCGGATCGCAGCCGCCCCGGAAGGCGTGCTCCTGCGAAGCCTTAATGACTGTCTCGAGAGCGCCGAGAAGCACCTGAGTCGCCTGGAGAAGCTCTCTCCTCAGCGCACAGAGGATTGGTTGCAAACGGCAGACAAGATTAAAGCGCTCGGTGAAGAGGCTCAGCGCCTCACGATAAACGGGAACTGGGCAGATTGGGATACAGCGCTGACGCTCGAAGTCATTGACGTTTTGACGCAGTCGGTTGACGAACGGATATTGAAGATTGACGCGGCGCTCGAAGCTGCCGCCGAATCTGACGTGCTGACCGCTCTTGAATCCGCTGACACAGCCTTGAAGCGCGCTTACGGACTTCTTCTCGAACGGATCAGTGCCGTATTGCTCTTAGAGGCGCTCGCGGCTTCCAATGTTCTTTATTCCACGGACTACTGCCGCGGCATGCATTCTGCCTCCCGCATCGCTTGGCGGGCGGAGACGTTTCCCAGCACGCAAAAAATAACGAATGCGGTTCATGCATTGCTTTTGCAGACGGCTGAAACCTCCGGGCGCACGATGACGCCTCAGGAGCTTGATCTTCTCGGCGCCGTCAAGCAGGATGCAAAAATGCTTGAGGCCTTGGAAAGCGCATCGAGCACAGAACTCCAAAACGGCGTAAAGGCGCTTCAGCGGGTGATGGATCGCCGCCTGCTTGCAGAGCATCCAATTGCCCGTTTAATGATCTGCATGGATGGGGACGGCGCGGCACATTTTGCCCGGCCGCTTTAGTGCCCGAAGGAGGTCACGCAGACCCCCAAAAAGAAAAACCGCCGGATTCTGAAAGAATTCGGCGGTTTGAGCAAGAAGCAAAAGTTAGAGCAGGTTGGCTGTGAGCTCGGCAACCATTGTGCTCGATGCGATCACGGGAACATCTACCGCTTCCGCACAGATATCGCGCAGCGTCTTGGAATAACCCATGCAGTCGAGCACGATAACCTCCGCGCCTTGATGAGCGAGCTTTCGTGCGGCTTCTTGGAGTTCTTCTTTAGAAGCCGTGTAAGGAGAGGCAGCAGCAAAGACGGGAGGCTTATCGAGTCCTTTCCATTTATTGAGTTCGCTTTGGGCTTGCTCAATGAGCGGCACCATAACGCCGACCTGCAGCGGGTTGAGGAGCGCAGCGAAAACGGGCGGAAGCAGTCTGTCGGGTTCGATGAGGCGCACTTTCTCTGTAGTCAGCTCCTCAAATTCGCCCGTGCAGAGCAGCACGATCGGGCTGCAGCCCGCTTTTTCGAGCTGATGGATCTTTTCCTGCAGAGCCTTGCGGACAGCAGACTTTCCTAAGACGACTGCGGTACCGTCAAGCATGCGTGAGGTGAGGAGTCCTTCACTTCCCACCGGAGCGAATTGCTTGTCCACTTCCGCTTTGGTCAATCCGTCGAGACATCCGGCGTGCACCACTTCTGTGCCGGCTGGCGCAATGGCATTAAATACCGGCGCCAAATCAGGGCGGGGAGCCTGACCGATGGTAAGCGTTGCGAATTTCTTCATGATTCACCTCTTATTTGTGGCGAAGACCCGGAATGATGGAGGAGAAGAAGCTCAGCAGCGCGTCGCCGGCGATGAGACCGGCTGCAAGCACTTCCAGCGGACCGCGGGCATCTGGCCCCTTGATCTTAAGCACAGCGATACGAATGCCCAGACCGATCAAAACGGCCCAGCCAGCCATCGGATTGTTGATAAGAAGGCCAGTGGCCAGCAGCACGCCCATTTCAGGCTCCCCGCCCCGCCGTTTGGCCAAGACGGGCCGCCGATAAACTGAATGAGGGCGCCGGGGATGGCCCAAATCAGCAGTGACTTCGCAATGTCGAAAGATACGCCAGCCTGAATGGCGGCGATATACACCTTGGCAACCGGCGGTACAAGGCCCTGCGAGAAGAAGTCCTGATAAACAAAAGCGACGACCGGGATGGCGATGAGGAAGGCCATGGAAGCAGCCAGGAACTGCTGACGGCGTCCGTCGAGTTCAAAGGCGGGGTTCTTCCCGTTGCCGCGAAGAATCCACCCGGCCTTCAGGTCATAGCCCATATCGGCAAAAGCCGGCCCCGTCGCAGCGGCAAAGCCGCACAGCATGGCCAGCGCTTCCGGCGGAAAGCCGATCAGAATACCCACAAGGAGTGTAATCAGCGCTACAGCAAAGGCCGGGAACCAGCCGGAATGCATAGCGGCAAGACCGACGATCATTTCATGCACGAATGCCGCAAAAGCTGCATAGAACATGAAGGCGATGAGCCAGCCCACCGACATGTGGTGATACATGCCGCTGCCGAAAGCGATCAGGACGGAGATCAAGGCAAAACCGATGGAACCGATGCCGATCGTGCGGCCGATCTGTTCATCTTTATGTTCAGGCATTTCAACGCCGTGCTTGGCGGCATGTGCCTTTTCCGCGGCTGCGCGTTCGTCGTGCGCGTCATCCTTTTTGCCGCGCATCAGGAAGATGATCTGAATCAGTGCGACCAGACCGGCGCCGGCCATGATGCCGTGCGGAATGTAGAGCGCATTGATGTCAATGCCAAAGACCGGGCTGCTGTAGCCGCGCAGGAGAAAGCCGATGCCCAGCATGCCGAGTGCCCAGACATTGCCGATAAAGGCTGTACCCAGAGCGGCCGTCGGGAACTTGAAGAAGGATCCTAAGGCGCCAAGAAAAATGCCGATGCCGAGAAGGACGGCCTGCTTGCCGCCCTGATCGCCCGCTTTAATGGACTCCGCAGCAGCAACGCCGTGCGGCCAGGCACCGGTAGCCGGGAAAAGCTTGGTATTGAAGAGCTTATAGAGCAGGAACCCGTCGAGCAGCATGGCGAGCGCGACGCCGATAAACATCGGCACGACCATGTCGGGACGGCCGAAGAGCCAGGGAATGGCAATCGGGAGCAGAAGCGAGTTAGCCGCACCGAAGGTGGCGGCAGAAGTGGCGCTCTGAGCAAGGTTTTGCACATGCACCGAGCGATAGTGGCCGAAAAACTTGAGCGGCACACGGGCCACGATCATCGCCGCCATAGCGCCGATGATGGCGGTGTTAGGCGTCACCCCGAGGCTGACGAGTAGCTGCACGCCGATGATTGCGCCGAAAACGCAAAGAATCACGAGCAGCACAAGCGTTGCAGGATCCCAGACCTTTGGGTGCTGCTGCAGCGGTGGAGTTTCTATTTCTGACATAGCTGTTCCTTAATGAGCAGTGACCGGATGCCGAATTCCGAGGTTCGGCATCCGCAATGACGGATCATTGTTGTGAATACGCCGGGCGCGGTATGGAATTAGTGTTGGCCGCTGCCCTGAAAGTGCGTCATTGAGCCGTAAAGCTTGGTGATGAGCTCAAATTCCTTCTTGTCGTAGAACGAACACTCGTTCTGCGTGAAGGCCTTGGCCACCTCAATTGAATAGCGCACGGCGTCATCGACATCGACGAGGTGTGTTGCGCCAGTGCCGCAGCCGGGGACGACGGTTTCCGTCGTGATGGCAATGCCGACGACCGGCACATGAGCAGCAACAGACGGCTGCAGGATGGAATTCATGTGGTAGAGCCCGTTGCCGTAGGGCGTGATGTCTTGCTGCGTGATCGGGAAAGTGGCCGGGAGCTTGCCGGTCGTGACGCTCATGATGTAGAGGAGGTCTTCGGAAACGCGCAGGATATAGCCGTCGAGCACCGTGGGCGAGATGGCAATGCCGTTGTGGCAGATGATCTGATTGCCTTTGGTCGTGTCGATCGACAAAATGGCATCCATTGCCGGGTCAATTTCTTCCTTATTGAGAACGTCCATCGTCACAGGCGAATCCATGAAAGGAGCGGGCTTGTGCGGCAGCGTCGGCGCATCCGGACAAATGTGAGTGCCTACGATCACGTCGCCTTCGAGTTCATCACCGCGCACCGTCATGCGGGCGAGCTTGGCTGCAATGGCTGAAGCGGCAAGTGCGCCGTCGCCGTCAGACGTGAAGCCGATGCGTTCCGGGCGGGCGCCAAGGCCGCCGAGGCGGCCGACGATGCCCAGCGTGGGAGCCGTGCCGCCCTTCGTCTTGCCGTTCTTGCCCGGAATAAGGAACTTCACGAAGTCGGTGCTGCCCTTGGCGCCCGTCACCGTCGTGCAGGTGGCTTTGACATTGCCTTCGGCGGTGACATATTTGACGACATCTTCGCCGGTAACCCGGCCGTCGTCGAGAAGATCCGCGAGTTCAATGACTTGTTTGAAAGACATGATTGAATTCCTCAGGAGAAGTGTTTGATAAAAAAGTTAAAGATCAAGCGGGCCTTGTACTGACGAAACGGCAAAATACCGATCGACGGCAGCGCCGCCCGCCTCAATGGCATCAATGATTGGAACGTTCAGATCCGGGAACCAGTGAGCAATGCCCATGGTTGAGAAACCGGTGCAGGAAAACATGATGACGTCGACTTTTTTGGCGAGCTCCTCGACGCATTTCTTCGCGCCCGCACGCCCCCAGTCGGTGAGGAGGTCTCGAGTATCTTTAACGCCGTCAATGCCGACCGCTGCAACCATTCGGTCGCCGAGAATGCTGCGGGGCACGGAAGGCACGTCGCCGGCGATGAGGCTTAAAACCCCGACACGGCTGCCCATCGTGAGCGCCATGGCTGCGGCGCAGCTTCCGGCGCCGAATACGGGGATACGGCAGACCTTGCGTGCAGCTTCAACGCCCGGATCAATGGCGCAGCTCACGAGAACGGCATCTGCGCCGTCCTTTTCGGCTCGAAGGCATTGTTCGACGATGCGATCGACACAGTCCTTGGCAATCTCCTCATTGGCGATGCCTTCGGGCTGGTTGGGGATGCAATAGGTGCGGGTCGGAATGCCGTAGAGCTTTTCAATGATCTTGGCGTGCTTTTCAAGCACTTTTTGATCGGTTGAAGAAAAAACGCGGATCACGGCAAGCGTTTTGGGATGAGTCATGGCAAGCACCCTATGAAAGGATTAGGAAGCGGAAGGATTGCCGGCTGTCTGGAAGCGTTCAAGCGTGCCGTACAGACGCGTGAGAAGCGCAAATTCAGCTTCGTCAAAGAAGTGCAGCCGACCGGCGGTGAATTCTTTTGCGGCTTCAACCAAGAAGCGCACGACATCGTCAACATCTTCAACATGAGTTGCGCCGGTCGCGCAGCCCGGGACGGAGGATTCGGTCGTGATGGCCACGCCGACGACGGGAACTTTGGCGGCAAAAGCGGGCTGCACAATGGAATTCATGTGATAGAGCCCGTTGCCGTACGGCGTGATGTCCTGCTGCGTGAGCGGGAACGCAGCCGGGAGTTTCCCGGTGGTTACGCTCATCAGTGAGAGCAGATCTTCACTCATGCGCAGGATATAGCCCTCTTTGATGGTGGGTGAGAGGGCGAAGCCGCGTTTGTTGATGATGCGGTTTCCTTTAGTGGTGTCCACCGAGAGGATGGCATCCATGGCGGGGTCGACTTCATAGCGGTTCTTAACGTATTGATCGACGCAGGAACTCATAAAGGGCACCGGCTCATGCGGACGCGTGGGGGCGTTTTCACACACTTGAGTCGTTACGATGACGTCTCCCTCCGCGCGGCTGCATTTTGATGAGCTTTGCGGCGGCAGCCAGCGCGGCGAGTGCGCCGTCGCCGTCCGAAACAAAACCTTTGCGGGCCGGACGGGCGCCGACGCCGCCAAGCCGCCCGATGATGCCGAGTGTGGGGGCGGAGCCGCCGCTGATCTTCCCGCGCGTTCCAGCAATTTCACAACGAATGAAATCGGTAAAGGTGCCAGGTTTATCGCCTTCGACGCGTTTGACCGAAACCTTCGCAGAGCCAAGCGCCGAGAGATATTCGGCAACCTGCGCTCCAGTTGTTCGACCATCGTCGAGGAGCTCAAGCAAATCAATCACAGAGCGAAATGTCACGGTGTTTTCTCCATTTCAAATAAAACTAGATGCTTTTACTTACTGCAGCCCGCCAGGTGAAATTGCATCTTCCTGAGAGAGAATGAGCTTTTTGAGTAATTTTTCAAGTGTTTTCTTTTCGTTTTCAGAGAGGGTGGCAACCAGCCGTGCTTCTTTTTCGGTATGTGCTTTGTGGGCTCTTAATGCGAGGACTATTCCGTCTTTTGTGGGTTTGAGTACGGTGCCTCGACGGTCGTTGGGATCCGGCAGACGACTGATCAGTCCCTTCTCCTCAAGACGATCCAGACGACGTGTGAGTCCGCCTGAGCTCACCAGAATGCGGGTCTGAATGATCTTGGGCGTGATATCGATATGCGGATTGCGGACGAGGGCAAAAAGCACTTCGGCTTCACCGCGGTTGAGATCAAACTCGGCAAGCGTTTCGTCTACAGCGCGTGCAATGTATTCGCCCATTCGCACCAGCCGCGTTACTGACGGCACGCACTTGAAATGCATGCCTGGATAGCTCGCGTCCCACTCCAACTGAAAGGTGTCGACAAGGTCGCGTGCCTGTTCGGTCTCAGCGGTTCGGTTCTGATCAGTCATTAGATACCTCGACAGAAAGTATCTTCGTAAAAAGATACTAGGGATCAAAAAGAGTGGGATATACAAAATTACCCCACTGTTATTTCACAAAGCAAATAGTTTAAATGAACCTATTTGCGTTGCTGTTGTCGTGATTAAATGGCAAGCAATATCTGTGCCAAATTGAATAAATGAAGAACGTTCTCTGGCGATTTTGATTGTTCCCCCTTGTTTATAGATCGATTAAAAATCGAAACAAATCGCATCCCATATACGCGAAAAGAAACCGCCGAGTCCGGGAGCGATATGGACTTGGCGGCTTGGAGGGGAACTAGGGTGTCAGATTGCAGTTCGCTCGTCAGGCACCGGGGCGTTCAAAGACGAATTTTCCGTCCACCATCGTGGCATCGATCTTCGTGGAGCGCAGTTCAAGCGGGTCCATCTCAAAGATATTCTTCGAGAGCACCACAAGATCGGCGTAAAAACCGGGCTTGAGACGTCCTTTGACGCCTTCTTCAAATTCGGCGTACGCTGATTCAGCCGTGTAGGCATCAACGGCGTCATAGATGTCGACGCACTCTTCAGGATGCCAGCCGCCTTCGGGCTGACCGTCAAGACGGCGCCGCGTCACGGCGCAGTAAAGATTGTCGATCGGGTTCATATCCTCAATCGGCGAGTCCGTGCCGAAACTCATATGAATGCCGAGTTTCTTCATCGTGCCGAAAGCATAGGACGTAGAGGCCAGTGCTGCGCCGACGCGGGCGTCGACGATCTTCGTGTCGTAGTGCAGAAAGATGGGCTGCACCGCGGCCAGGATGTCGTTCTTCGTGAAGCGTTCAACGAGAGGAATGTCGGTAATCTGCACGTGATTGACGGACAGACGATAGGGATTCTTGCCCTCGGTGCAGACGGCGTCATAGGCATTGAGCACGCGTTCAATTGCCGCGTCGCCGATCGCATGAATGATCACCGAACACTTGTGGTCAACGGCTTCGTTCACCAAGCCCTGAAGCTCATCCACAGTGAGTGTGGCGATGCCGCAGGTCGAAGGATCATCATGGTAGGGGCTGCGCATCAGTGCAGTGCGTGCGCCAAGACTGCCGTCAACGAAGAGCTTCAAAGGTCCGAAGCGGTTCATGGGCGAGCCTTGACCGGTAACATGGCCGGCCGCAAGGAATTCGCGGTATTCGTCAAGGTTTTGGAAGCTCGACTGATGATAGACGCGCGTGATGGGATGATCCGCTTCAACGCGGTTGTACGCTTCAAGCACGGTGGGCCAGCTCCCCGAGCGCAGATCGCAGGTCTGCACTGAAGTGACGCCGGATTCTGCAGCATGCTTCATGGCAGCACGAATAAGGTGCACATTTTGTTCAACCGTGCGGTTGCGGAAAAGCGCGGTAAGTTTGGCCCGGGCGTTTTCCGTGAAAACGCCGTTCAAATGGCCGTCCGCATCACGTTCTGCCGATCCTCCTTCAGGAGGCACAAAGGTGTCGTCAATGCCGGCAAGCGCCAGAGCAGCTGAATTGGCGGTGAGCAGATGCCCGCAGGCACGCTCAAAAATGAGCGGATACTCTGTCGAAATATCGTCGAGATCAGCACGCGTCAGGAGACGGTTTTCATCGGTGAAATAGTCCTGATTCCAGCCCATGCCGTGGAGTACTGCGCCGGCAGCCGGCTGATGCTTGGCAATGTATTCACGGGCGATGCGCTTCACATCGGCAATGCCGGATGCATTCTGCAGACGAATGTCAGTGAGTGCAATGCCCGTGTTGAGCAGATGTTGGTGCGAATCATTGAAGCCGGGAACAACCAAACGACCGCGGGCGTCGTAGATTTGAGCGTCAGCAGGCGCCTGAGCCGCAACAGATTCATTCGATCCGACGGCGCGGATAATGCCGTCAACGCTGAGGAGCGCCTCTTCAAAGTGTCCGCGGTCGACATAGACGCGGGCGTTGCGGATGAGTACAGAAGACATAAGGTCAAGTCTCCAAATGCAGAAACGGTTGCCGGTCTTTTCGAAGAAAGGGTGCTGCCTTCCTTCGGCAAGGACCGGTTGATTGCAAAACACTATTGAAGGTTCTTCTTGGCGCGTTCAAGCGCATCGTGGCGGCGACGGAAGAGCAATTCGTAGATCACCAGACCAATCAAAGGAACGATCAGGCCGAGGGCGGCTGTGACCGGATCCTGCCAGATCGTATTGACGATCAGCGACAGCATGAAAATCAGTACGAGGATGATCGAGAACGGATAGAGCCAGACCTTGTAAGGACGTTCGAGCGTCGGGTACTTGCGGCGCAGGACGATGACCGAAAGGAAGGTAAGACCGTGGAAGATCAGGCCGCAGATAGCCACAAGACTCGTGAGTTCGGAAAGCGACCGGGAGCAAACGAGAATCATGGCCATCACCATGCTGGCGATCTGCGCGTTGATCGGCGTGCGGTAGGTCGGGTGGAGCTTGCCCAAGAATTCAAAGAGTGCGCCGTCACGAGCCATCGCGTAGTACATGCGCGGAAAGACCATGATGCAGCCGTTGAGGGAATTGAAGATCGCGAGCATCATGGCGGCGCCGACAATCACCATGCCCCAGGTGCCAAAGAGCGTATCGGCCGCAACCGTACCGAGGTAAAAGTTGCGTTCCGAAATCATCTTCTGGATGAGATCGTAGGGGACAACCTTGTAGACGGCAAAGTTAAAGAGGACGTAGAGAACCGCAACCCCAATGATTGAACCGATCAGCGCGAGCGGAATATTGCGCTTGGGTTCCTTGATTTCTTCGGCAATGGTGTTGAGGTTGGTCCAGCCTTCATAGGCCCAAAGCGTGGCGAGCACCGCAAAGGCCATCATGCTGAGAATCGTTCCGATGGAAGGCGTTTCTACGCCTTCGGGGAAGCTGAACCAATTGGGCGACTCATTGCCCATGGCCAGACCGCAGATGATGATGAGGGCGATCGGGAGGAGCTTAAGCACCATGAAGATGTTCTGCACCATCGAACCCTGACGAATGCCGCGGATGTTGATGAGCGTGAGGAGCAGAATGGAGCCGAGAGCGATGGCTTTTTGCGCGAGCTCTCCCATGGGCACCATGCTTGAGATGGCGGCAGCAAAGGCGAGAGCCAGTGCGGAGATGGAACCCGCTGACGACAGGAAGAAGTTCGTGATGCCGCACATGAAGGCCACACGTTCGCCGTAGGCTTCGCGCAGGTACACGTAGTAGCCGCCTGCCTTGGGCATCATGGCGCCGAGCTCCGCAAAGCAGATGCCCGAAAGGAGGGTAATCAAGCCGCCGACGGCCCATACGAGAAGCGCCAGACCGAGATTGCCGCCCGAGCGTTCGAGGACGATGCCGCCGATATAAAAGATGCCTGAGCCGATCATGATGCCGGCAAGGACGGAAATGCCGCCGAAAAGACCAACCTCGCGGCGCAGACCGATGGTTTCGGTCGAGCCGCCGGAAGCGGCGGAGGGTGTTGAGGAAGCTGCCATGATTTTTTTGTAGTGACGGATTGTTGGGGAGGGTCGAAACTGAAAAAGGCTGCGCCGCAATCGTGCGGGAGCAGCCTTCAGATCTGTAATCCGTTTGTTGCGGCGCCGCTCTTTGATAAACGCCGTACTCTGCGCGGCGTCCGTGAAAGATCGGGCGCGCGGAGACGGAAGCCGTTCATGAAGAAGCTTCGCCGCCGATAGCGCCTCCGAACGTCTGACAATGCAGCGTTCGGGAGTCATCGTCGTCTTTCGGCGATGACCAACTGACCGTCCATGCCTAGCCGGTCGTTTCGGCAGTTTGACCTTGCGACGCTCTTCCTATTTTTGGGTGCCCCCGTCGAGCGGCGTTCATTCGCACTGCGCCTCTATTCAGCATGAGTAAAAAATTACCCCCAGCGTGCGGTTCTGTCCATATTTGGTGCGGGGTAATCCAAAGAAAAGGCGCCCCTAAAAGCGCCTTTTTTTGTTTTGATCGGAGGATAGGTAGGCAAAATGCTGTACGCCGCCCCTGCGGTTATTTGCGTCCTGCTCGATTGATGCGACGCTTCCCGAAGGCGCTTTGTCCGCCGTTCTGCGCTGTCGAATTGAATTTGACGGCTAGGATGACGCCGACAAAGAATACAAAGGCCGCAAACATCAGTACGGCAGGCTGATCTTCATTGACACCGATAGCTGTCCCCATAAATCCGAGCATCCAGCAGATGGATACGGCGAATTTGGCAGCTGGGTCGAGTTTTTTGGGTTTTGCAATGACGGGTTCAGGAGCATTGGGGTTGGCCGACGACTCCATCCGCGCCAAGGCGGCTTCTCGGCTCGAATCCTGCGGCGAAGCCTTGGGCATGCCGGTTTTTCGGCGGAAGGCCGCGATCAGATCTTTGAGACTGATGCCGTCATCGGCTCGTCCGGCAGCGTTTGGCGGCAGACCGATGTGGTGATCGGCCGTCATGGGCGGCGTGATGCCGTCAAGATTTTTCTGCGAGCTGGCCTGCAGCGATTCGATGTAGTCCACAAAGTCGCCGTTTTTAGGTTCAAGGTTGAGCGGGTCTGACGGCATGCAATGAACTCCTTCCTTTGCCTTTGGCCCGACGGATGAGCGAGCCCGCGGCAGCGTTCCTACCGATGATGATAGCGGATCCGCTCTTATCGTTCGGATATTCGCGAATGCAATGCAAAAGGCAGGCTGGACGCTGCTGCCGTCCAGTCTGCCTCTGAGTTAAATAAAGGGGAAAAACAGATTTTTTAGTGTGTCAGGCAGCAGCCGTCTGAACGTGCGTCTGCGGCGCAGTGCCTGCGGCACGATCCACTTCCGCCGCCATGCGGTCGAGTTTGGGCTTCACACGCATCAGACGCATACCGTTGGCAACCACGATGAGGCAAGTGCCCGTATCGGCAAAGACAGCCATCCACATCGTCGCGAATCCGCTGATGGCGAGGATCGTGAAGATGATCTTGATGCCGAGCGCGAAAGCAATGTTCTGCACGAGCACGCTGTGGGTCATACGCGAGAGACGAACGAGCGTTGCCACCGACGAAATGCGGTCGTCCATCACGGCAATATCAGCAGCTTCAATCGCGCTGTCGGTCCCGCGAACGCCCATGGCAATGCCGATATCGGCTTGTGCGAGCGCCGGAGCGTCGTTGATGCCGTCGCCGACCATCGCCGTAAGACCTTGTCCCTGAAGCTCACGAATGCGTGCAAGTTTGGCTTCAGGAAGCAGGTCAGCATTCACGTTCTCAAGTCCGAGCTTGCCGGCGAGCGCATGTGCGGCGCGTTCATTGTCGCCCGTGAGCAGCCAGGGCGTAATGCCTTCGGCTTTGAGCTGGGCAAGACCGCTTCGCGTATCAGCCTTGATTTCGTCAGCCATGACAAAGACTGCCAGTACGCCGAAGGTATCCGCGAGCGCTACGCTCGACATGCCGTTTTCGCTGGCTCTATTGAAGGCGTCGGCGACCTCATCCGAAGAGAGCCCCCGCTTGTCAAGCGCCGCGAGGTTAAGGAGTGATGCACGTCCCGTTCCGATGCGGCCGGTGACGCCTTCGCCCGGGAGTGCCGTGAAATCAGCCACCGGCTGAATCTCAGCGTGTTCCTTCTTGGCTTCACGGACAATGGCAGCCGAAAGCGGGTGCTTATTCATGGCGCCGAGGCTGGCGGCGAGTGAAAGAACCTGTTTGCGGTCGGCGCCGCCCAAAAGCGTGATGCCGGCGACTTCAGGCTCACCCTTCGTGAGCGTGCCGGTCTTATCCAAACCGATATTGGTTAATTTGCGCGCTTCCTCAAGGAAGAGCCCGCCTTTAATCAGCAGGCCGCAGCGAGTCGCAGTAGCGAGCGCCGATACGATGGTGACCGGCGTGGAAATGACGAGTGCGCACGGGCAGGCAATAACGAGCAGGCAAAGTGCTTTGTAGAGCCAGCCGAGCCAGTCGCCGAGGAAGAGCGGCGGCACGATCGCAACGCACAAAGCCACCACGAACACAATCGGCGTATAGACCGCGGCAAACTTGTCGACAAAGCGCTGTACGGGCGACTTGGAGGACTGAGCATTTTCAACGGCTTCAATGATGCGGGCCGTCAGTGACTGGGAAGCGGCAGCCGTCACCGTGACTTCAATCGTCGACGTCAGATTCACCGTCCCGGCCCACACCGTTGCCCCCGGTCCTTTTTCTGCCGGCATGGATTCGCCCGTCACCATGGACTGGTCGAGCGTTGTAGTGCCTTCGACAATCTTGCCGTCAAGCGGAACGCGGTCGCCCGGCGCAATGCGCACCTGCGCACCAGGGCCGACGGACTCGACTATCATCTCAACATACTTGCCGCTGCCCTGTGCGACGAGCGCCTTTTCAGGCGCAACACTCATCAGGTCGCGAATCGAACGGCGAGCTCTGGTCATGGAAAGCTGTTCAATGGCTTCGCTGATTTCAAAAAGAACGAGCACCATGGCTGCTTCCGGCCAGGCACCAATAAGGACACCGCCCGTAACGGCTACGGCCATCAGGGTGTTCATGTTGAGCGTGCCCTTCATGACACTCTGGATGCCCTTTTTGAAGGTTGTGAGTCCCACCATGAAAATGGCCAGGACGGCAAGCGCAAGGGTGATGCCTTTAACGAGGAATTCGTCAAGCGTGATGTAGCCGTTGTCGGCAGCCACCTCAAAGAATTCGCAGCCGAGCGCAATAATCAAGGCGAGGATATAGCGCTTCCAGGGGGTACGGTCTTCAAAGACAGTTTCCTGTTCACGCGCCTTCATGATGGTCGATTCATAACCGGCAGCACTGATCGCAGCCTGTGCGGCAGCCGCAGCGGCCGCTGGCACCGCAATGGTGCGGTTCATGACGTTGATTTCATAGCCCTTGATGCCGGCGGCATTGACTTCGCTTTCGTTTCCGCCCGCCTCAACCGGGCAGTCCATTTCCGGAACCGAAAGGAGCGTTTGCCCTTTGGCTGTGCTCGCGGAAGCTTCGGCTTCCAGAGTGCCCTCGTATCCCGCCGCCTTCACAGCAGCCATCACGCCGTGGACGGCATCGCCGCTCGTCAGAATGCGGCGATTCATGATGTCGATTTCGTAATCGGCAATGCCGGCTTTTTTTAGTTCGCGTTCGATTTCACCGGCTTCAACGGGGCAGTCCATTTCCGGGACTGCAATGCGGACGCGATTGTCGGCTGCCGTATCCGTAGCATCGATGGAACCTTCATAGCCGGCCGAGCGGACAGCAGCCATGACGCCTGATGCAGCGGCAGGGCTCGTCAGAATGCGGCGGTTCATGATATCGATCTGATAGTCGGTGATCCCTGCTTTTTTGAGTTCGCGCTCGATTTCACCGGCTTCGACGGGGCAATCCATTTCCGGCACCGTAATGCGTACGCGGTCAAAGCTAGGATCGTCACTCCAGCCGCTCGAGGCTGCGACGTCAAAAGACTGGCCGGTCTTGTTTACTGCGGCAAGGATGGCGTTTTTTTCAAGAGGAGAGCGGTCTGGGACATTGATCTTCACGCGGCGCACGGAATAATCCGGCACGGCACGAATGTCGCTTGAGAGCGCTGCGAGGGCGTGCTCCACCGGACCGAATTCGACCGGGCAGCACATGTCGGGGAAATGCAGGGTAAGCGTTTTCATAGTTCTGACAATTGATGAGTCATCCGTATCGGACGACTGTGTTTTCCGTTTGATGAGCATTTCACACCTTGAAGTCGTTACAATGTCAAGCACTTTTTTGAAGGCAGTTTTCGACCGTGGCGCAGCGCTTCTTTTAAAGTAGTTTGCAGGCCAAGGCCGGCGAGCGCACTGTCGCTTGCACAATTACTTTCACGGAGTCCTTATGCGCATCCGAGAACTTGCAGAGTTAACGGGGAATACCCCGGAAACGATCCGCTACTACGAAAAGCAGGGGCTTTTGCCTGAACCGCGCCGTGAGTCCAATAACTATCGTCAGTACGGTCAGATTCATGTGAATCGGCTCGATTTCATCAGGCACTGCCGTAATCTCGATATCGGACTGTCTGAAATTCGAGAGCTTCTTGGAGCGCTTGATGAAGGCAGCCGAGAGGGTGCAGAACTCGCCCATAAGCTTATTCATCAGCACATGGAAGCCGTCGACAGACGCTTGAAGGACTTGCGGGAACTGCGCCGTCATCTGCTCGATCTGGAGGCGCACTGTCAGGGTAAACACTGTGATGCACGCACTTGCGGAATCCTTGCTGAACTCCAGCAGCCCGAGCCGGACTGTCCCGGACATGCAACGGCACTGCCCGGCCGACGAAACAGTGACGCGAGCGAATCGCTTCGCTGATCAGACCGTTTTTATGTTTTCTGCTTTTTTTCCCCGTTTGATATGACAGAATTTTTCAACGTCCAACTTTCCTCCATGGGTATGGGCCTGATGGTGCTGATTCCCATTTTGCTGGCGCTTTTCTTTTGGGTGATCGGCCGCGTTGTGCCGCCGGCTCGTCGTCCTGCCGGACGGCCTGCAGGACTGGGCGGACTGCTTTGCGTTGTGCTGCTTATCCTTTCCGTTAAGGCGGCACTGTCGCTCTTTGAGCTCGGGCGTCAGGCGGGGGAAGCTGCCAATGTGCTTGCCGTTTCCATTGATTTTGTCGGTCCCGTTTTGAAAAGTTTGATTCCGGCGACGGTCAATGCGCTCGCCATTCTGCTGGCGCTTTTCCTTTTGGCTTTCGGACGCCGCCGATTGACGCTCTTTACGGCGCTCGTCTGCGTCTGGATCGCGGGACCAGCTTCTGACGGCCTGAATGCCGTCATCCTCGGTGTTCCATACAACATGTCTTCTGGTTTTTATGGCATTTCATTCTTTACGATTCTGGTGACGCTTTATCTGCTCTTTTCCGAGCGTTCAGCCAATACCTACGGGCTGCATGGCCGCACAGCGCCGGAGAATCCCAAGGCCTAAGCGGCGGCCGGGCGAAAACAACGTATATAGAAAGAATGCAGGATGCCGGCTGACGCCGGCAAGGCCTAAAATATCAGTTTCCCCGCAGAAAGCGTGTGCGGCAGTACGTCCTCATCGATCAAGAAGGATGCCTGCCGCTTCTTCATTCCCCGCTTTCACTTTATTTGACAAGAGGCACTTCACCAATGACCCAAGCCGTGCTCATCCGCAATGCGGATCTCTATGCTCCTGAACATGTCGGCATGCGTGACATTCTTATCGCCGGCGGCAAGATCATCGCCGTGGAACCGCATCTTGAAAATGTGAATATCCCCGGGATGGAAACGGTTGATGCAGCGGGCCGGCGCGTGACGCCGGGCCTGATCGACCAGCACATTCACGTCACCGGCGGCGGCGGCGAGGGCGGTTGGGGAAGCCGCTGCCCAGAGCTCAATTTCTCCTCCTTGGTCAAAGGCGGTGTGACGAGTTTCATGGGCGTGTCAGGCACCGACAGCATGTCGCGCTCAATTGAAAATTTGCTCGCCAAGGTGCGCGGACTTACCGTTGAAGGTGCTTCGGGCTGGATGTGGACGAGCAACTACGCTTATCCGCCGGCGACCATCACCGGATCGGTGAAGGGAGATCTCTTTGCCATTCCCGAATGCTTGGGTGTCAAGATTGCTATGGGCGACCATCGCTCGTCTTTCCCGACCGATCAGGAAGTCCTGCGGCTCCTTTCAGAAATCCGCGTCGCCGGCATGCTTACCGGCAAAACTGGCTTTCTGCATGTGCATTGCGGTGATTGGGGGGATGCGATTTTTGACCCGCTTGAAGCTGCGATTCCGAAGGGCATCCCGGCCAAGCATATGCGTCCGACGCATGTTGCCCGTCATCCTCAAGTATTTGAACGAGCCTGCCGCTTTGCCAAAATGGGCGGCTTTATCGATATCACCACGGGCGGCGGCTGCTGGATGGGATCCGCTGCGGACGCGCTTATCGCGGCGCTCGAAAAGGATGTTCCGCTCGACCGCATCACGTTTTCTTCGGACGGTCAGGGTTCGATGCCGCGCTTCAACGAAGCCGGCGAGATGGTGGGCTTTGGCGTTGGCTCCATTGACTGCGACTTGGAAGCGGTGCGCTCTACCGCCGAAAAGATTGGTCTTGACAAAGCGCTCCGTCCGATGACGGCAACCATTGCCGATGCACTGGGATTGACTGCCAAGGGCCGCGTACAGCCAGGCAAAGACGCCGATCTGCTGATCTTCGGTGATGAGCTTGAGCTTGCCGACGTCTTTATGAAGGGGCGCCGCATGATGCAGGACGGCAAAGTGATCGTGAAGGGCGCTTTTGAAGCGTGAGCGGCCTGCTGCAGTCCATCGTGACCGCAATAATCCGGCGTCCAAAGCGCCTTGCTTCCCGGAATCTCGGTTAACCGGTCTCTAGTCCGGGAAGCCTTCCAAACGCCCATCTCAATCTAAAGCAGCGTGAGCAATATCACGCTGCTTTTTTATTTAAGTGCGCCCGGCAGCGCACGTGTGATTGTGTGGTGAAAGTCCACTGTCCGCCCGGTCGCGGGAAGGACTAGCAACTCGGCAGAGTCGAGGAGGCAACGAATCGATGAAGGAAGCCGATAGCAAACCGCCAGCCTGACAAACAGGAATCGGATATGAGGCACAAGGTCTGGGAGAGCTGTCTTAATTCAGTTAACCCCGTAGCGGCACGGAAAGGCGATGTGTAGATCCGACAGGTAGGGCGCGAAGCGCATGTGTGATACCCGGGGAGATCCCTGTCGATGCCCGCGAGGGCTACCGATGCCGCAAGGCAGAGGGATGTTGACAGGGAAGTCAGCCGAGGTCGTAGTAGAGGCCGAACCTCGAAGGACCGAATCTAAAGTGTGTGAGTAGGCCGTTCACTCTCGCGTAAGTCGGTGGCCGAAGGCGAACAGCAGGGATCTCAGGTGAGTACCTCGCCGCCGAGGAGAAAGGACCGGAAGTCCCGACTCTGAGGGAGGCGCAAATGGGCAGAGACCAAAGCGGCGAATGAAAGGCGGACGGAAAGCAAGGAGGAAATATTCAGTGATCACACTGGATCAGGTGCTCTCAGGGAGAAACATCCTGCGAGCCATCAAACAGGTGGTTTCCAATAAGGGGGCTCCGGGCATTGACGGCATGACTGTCGACCAATACGAAGCTCACCATCGGAGACACTGGCGGAGCATTGCCGAACACATCAGGGCGGGAAGCTATATTCCAGCTCCGGTGCGTCGCGTGGATATTCCCAAGCCGAACGGAGGGACGAGAATGCTCGGCATTCCGACGGTGCAGGACCGCGTGATACAGCAGGCAATAGCTCAGATACTTGTCGAAGCCTATGACCCCCACTTCTCGAACTCAAGTTACGGGTTCCGCCCTGGCCGAAGCGCCCTCGAAGCGATCGAACAGGCCTCTCGGTACATCAAGGAGGGAAAGAACTGGGTGGTGGAGATGGACTTGGAAAAGTTCTTCGACACCGTGAACCACGACCGCTTAATGGCGCGCCTAGCTAAACGGATCAAGGACAAGGCCCTGCTGAAGCTAATTGGGCGTTATTTACGCAATGGCATCATGCAGAACGGTCTTGTCTCGCCCCGAGAGGAAGGTACGCCGCAAGGCTCGAACCTTAGCCCGATTCTGTCGCTGATCGTCCTCGACGAGCTCGACAAACACTTGGAGAGCCGAGGGTTGAGTTTCTGCAGATATGCTGACGACTGCAACCTGTTTGTCAGTTCTCGGCAGGCCGGGGAACGTGTACTGGAAAAGACGATTAAGTTCATAGAGGGAACGCTCAAACTGCGGGTGAATCGCAGTAAGAGCGGCCTCTTTCGTCCTTCGAAGTCCAAATTTCTCGGATATACGTTCGTGGGAACGTCAGGGGCGCCGCGTGTCGCTAAGGCGAGCTTTGCACGACTTATGTATAAGCTCAAGCCGATCCTGCGTCGAGGCCGCGGAAGATCCCTCTTGGGAACGATCAAGGCCCTAACGATGATCCTGCGCGGATGGAGAACCTATTACGCGCTGGACGATCGGAAAGAGGTCTTCGAACGTATCGACATTCACATTCGCCGGCATCTGCGCAAACTGGTCTGGCGGGCATGGAAGCGTCCCACCACTCGGGAACGAGAGCTGAGACGCAGAGGACTGCCAAGCGAACAAGCATGGAAATCGTCCGTCAATGGACGCGGCCCGTGGTGGAACGCCAACGCCCCTCACATGCTCAAAGCATTTCCCAACAGTGTCTTTCGACGAATGGGGCTTTACAGTCTCTTGTCAAAGGCCTGACCACTGAATCCACAACCTAACTTTAGAAACCGCCGGATGCCGAACGGCACGTCCGGTGGTGTGGGAGGGAGCGAGGTGCAAACCCGCTCTCTACCCGATCGGACGCCCCGTTTTTAAGCATTAGCGTATCGACGCCTTTTGGCACTCAAGGAGCAATCCATCCATGCTCAGGTTTTTTGTATCCCGACAGAGCAGCAAAAAACGCTTTCAGCAACGCCGCAAGTTTCAAATATACAGGCATACCAAAAAATATTTTTAACTGACCAGTAGTTCGGGTTTATGGAGAAGCGGATAACGGAATATACGCATAGCTTTTTACTGAATTCATTGTTTACCAAAGTGTTTATAGGTATATTTATCTAGATATCGACTTTTTATATCATTTTATATAAGCAAAAATATTGTTACTTATTGTAATCAACCCTTTCCAGCAGCAATAGCACTCCATCAGAATCCCAGCACTTCATTCAACTTTATGAACGCTCTCAACAACTACCAAAGGGAAAGCAAATGGAATTCGTTGAGCTTGTAATACTGCTCATCGCCGTGCTGCTGATCTGGTTTAGGCCTGAGCATGAAAAATTAGCTTGGAGACTGACCATCGTCGGCTGGCTCATGGTTGTACTCATGTACGTCGGCCACGTGTCGACGAGCATTCTCGGCGTCCTCAACCTCTAACCTTCGGAGATCTGCAAATGGTTGATTATTCCAAGCCGATCACCGACGGCGATATCAAAAAAGCCAAAACCTGGTATGACATCGTCTGCTGGGGAGGCTTATTAATTGTTCTTCTCCCGGTCGGTATTGCCAACCTCATTCTTGGCTACCTGATGGGTGACAGCCCCTGCACGCTCTGCTGGGGACAACGTGAGCAAATGGCCTTCATCGGCGTCGTGGCACTTTTCATGGTGCGATATGGTTTCAAGCCAAAGTATCTGGCGACCATGCTTGTGATGGCTGCCGTCGGTCTTTGGTCATCCTTCCGCCATCTTGGCGTCCATGCCGCTCGTGATGTGGGACAGGGCTTTGGTCTTGAAATCATGGGACTTCACACTCAAATGTGGGCGGAAATCGTCTTCTGGTGTGTGGTGATGCTTTTCGGACTCGCACTTTTCCTTGCTCCGCGTTTTGATGCGCTCATCGCGGAACTCAAAGGCAAACGGTGGCGTCCGACGACTGGCTTTATGCAGATCGCCTTCGGCATTGTCTCCTTCATTCTTGCTTCGAACGCTTTTCAGGCGGCTTGGACGACCGGTCTTCCGCCAAACTGGGGGCAGGGAGATCCTTGGCGCTTTTCGTGGAATCCGAAGTACATTGTTTGGTCTTCGGACAGTTGGGAAGGCATGTTCTCGGGTTTTAATTTCCTCGGCAAACGAGATGTGAAAGAGCCTGACTTTGCTTATGCGCCCAACGCTGAACGCCTCGGAATTAAGTTTGAGCACAATGCCGCCAATGCGCCTGTCGCACTCAACGGCAGCCTCAAAATTGAAGAGACCCGCGCAGTGCCGGGCATTTCGGCCAAACTTAATACCATCGCCAAAATTCGAGGCGAGTACGTCATTGCTTCCAAATATGATTTTTGGTTCCTCAACGCCGACCTCTCCCCCAAGTTCCATGCTGCTATGGATCCCTGGTTCTCGGCCAATGTGCTTGACTTGGTGGGTATTACAGCGTTGGACAAAGACGCTTATGTGCTGATGGGTTCCAACAAGTCGCTTCTGCGTGTTCGACAGAATCCGGAGGCCGATGATGTTCAGGGCTGGCCCAACTTCACTGCCGGGCGCAGCCACATTGAGGCTGTCGGCGGTCTTGGCCGAGCTCGAATCGATACGGAACGTGCGAAGTTCTCGTACATTCATTCGAGTGCTACCGATGGACGCTATGTCTTCATGGCTACCGTGCCTGACAACAAGAATAAGAAGCAGTTTGTCATCAGCAAGGCGCTGATGAAGGACTGGATGCTTTCAGGCGAGTTTGTCCCCACAGCCGAGATGCTTAAGAAGGATCGTTCTCTTGGCGAACTTTATGTGACCGGTATGGTCTATGAAGACGGCAAGCTCTATGCCGTGTCCAAAAACTGGAACGTACTCGTTGTCATCGATGTGGCCCAGGAAGCTGTGGTCGAAGCTTGGGGACTGCCTGAGGAATTAACGGATATTCGCGGCCTGGTGAAGGATGGCAGCACCTTCGAGGTGATTGATGCCAACCGAGTCGTGAAGCTGACGATGTAAGCGTTTCACGCTCCCCGGCAAGTCTCTGCGGCTAACCCGTTTAGGGTTGATGCAGAGGGGCCCGAACGACTCGAAGGAGCTGCTTTTTTGCGGTTCCTTCGGGTCGTTTTATTTTGGCGCGTGAATGTTTGCAGTGCAGTCGGAGACAATCAGACTGACGGTTAAAATGACCAAAATAGATGGCATGCTTTTTCTTTGAGCGAATGCTGTATGTCAATACCCGAAAATACACCGCTCCTTACGGCTCTTCGCCGCCGGCAGCTCTTGAATACGCTTCGAAACTTGGCCGGGTTCGCGGTGGCTCGTATGCGAGAGGCGCAGCTTCAGGAAGTAGCTTCGTCAATGACATTGACGACGCTACTTTCGCTTGTTCCGCTCTTGGCTGTCTCGCTTGCCGCTTTTGCAGCGTTCCCGAGTTTTTCTGAGACGCGGGCAGCGCTCGAGGAAGCGGTAATGTCAGTGCTGCCGCTCTCCTACAGCGAAGTGATCATGAAGTACTTGAAGGTCTTCAGTGACCATGCTTCCGGCCTTGGTGCTTTTGGTCTGGCTGGTTTGGCACTCACTGCGCTTCTGATGATTGACAAGTTCTTCGTGACAGTGAACCGCATCTTTCGCGTTCGCCGCATGCGTTCGTGGGCTCAGCGGGCGATGATTTACTGGGCACTTCTCACGCTTGGGCCCATTGCCATTGCGCTCTCAATCACGCTTTCAACGCAAGCCATCCGCATCGCCGCAGGGGCTGCAGGGACTGGGGGGCTGCCGGGCTGGCTTTTCGCACTTATTCAGATCATCCTGCAGACCATTGGCTATGCCATTCTCTTCAAACTGGTTCCCAACTGCCGTGTGCCGTTCACGCATGCGCTGACGGGCGGTGCTGCTGTCGCTTTGGCCGGGCAGGTATTCCGCGAGGCTTTCGAGTATTACATCACCGCAGGGACGCTCTCTTCTATCTACGGCGCCTTTGTGGCCTTTCCGGTATTTTTGCTCTGGTTTTATATTGCCTGGATGCTTGTTTTCGCTGGGGCTGCGATTACCGCGACGCTTCCGCAGCTCACTTCCGGACGATTCGCTGATTCATATAAGCTTGGAAACGATTTCCTCACAGGGCTTGCGTTGCTTCGCGAACTCACGAGCGCTCGAGCGTCGGGATCTCCCTGTGTGTCTGAGCTGGCGCTTTCTCGTGCAGTGGACAGCTATCCTCAGGGGATCGAGCGCATCCTTGTGAAACTCTCTGAAAAAGGCTACTGCGCCCCGGTGGTGCTCGACGAAAAGCGGCGGGAAACCGGTTGGGCGCTTTTGTGCGATCCGGAGAAAAAAACGCTGGCCGATGCCTTTGCCGTGCTGCTGATTGATCCCTGCAATGGTCTGGTTCAGCCGGCCCAGCCGAATGTCAATAAACCGGAGGGCCCGCTTTTCGCATGGTACCGCGAGTTCCTGCGTGATCCGATGATTGATCAGCCTGTTGCTGAACTCATCGAGCGTTTGCCTGTGACAGATGAAAAGATGCCGACTGTACCCCGCGGTCATGAGCCGGTGCTGCTTGCCGACGGAAGGTCTTCCGAGAGCAGATCCGCTTAAGGTTGACTTGCTAGATTGGCGTGCAGAAGAAAATGAGCGGCATATGGCCTGAATTGGCAAGCGTGCCGCCGATCGTATTAAGGAGCATCTTGATGACCCAGAATTTCGCCCGTGCCGCTTTGAGCGCCGCACTTTGTTCTTCGCTTTTAATGGTTTCTGCGCTGGCTGCTGCCGGCCCCATTGAAGACGGCGTCAAGCTTCTTGAAGCGCAGAGATACGCTGAGGCGACGAAGCTTTTCCAAAAGGAAGCAGCAAAGGACAACCCCAGGGCGATGTACTACTTGGGTGACATGCTCAATCAGGGACTTGGTACGCACCGTCAGCCGCTCAGCGCTACCGCCTGGTGGGAAAAAGGCGCCTATCTCGGTGATGTTGACTGCCAGCTTGCGCTTGCCTCGGCCTATCGTGCCGGTCTCGGCGTCAAACTCGATCCGCGTCAGGCGCTGATTTGGGACCGTGTGGCCGCCAAGCACGGCAGTTCGGAAGCCATGCGCAACATTGGAGATTATTTTGCTCAGGGCAACGGCCAGGAGGTTGACTTCAAGGAAGCGGCTAAGTGGTACTGGCGCGGAGCCAACGGAGGCTTCCCCGGTGCTCAGCGTGCATTGGCTCAGCTTCTGATGACGGGGGACGGCGTGGATAAGGATCCGGCAGCGGCGTATGTACTGATGCGGGCTGCTTCACAGGCTCAAAAAAACTATGCTCCAGACCGCAATGCAGCGGCAGATGCCCGCGTGCTGCGCCACGAACTGTCCGCCGATCAGCTGGCCAAAGCGGAGAAGCTGACGAAGGAATCCGTGCTGGAGTCGCTTAAGGCTTTGGGGGCCGGTGATTAAAATCAGTCGTTTATATTTCGGCGTCCGCGAAACAAAGCTTTCGCGGACGCTGCTGAAAGACCCTAGGACCGCTTTAAAGCGCGCCGGCGCGGCGCTGCAGACGGTCGAGCACGATAAAAATGAAAAGCGTGAAGGCTGAAAGCAGCAGGCAGAGCGTGGTCGCAACATCAAAGTCTGCCCGTGAAACCGCATTCCAAATCTCAAGCGAGAGTGTATTGGTGCGGTCGGAAATGTTCCCGCCCACCATCATCGTGATGCCCACTTCGCCGCTTGCGCGAGAAATGCCGAGCAGCAGCCCGGAGAGAATCTGGCCGCGTACAAGCGGCAGAGTAACTTTGCGGTAGACGGTGAGCGGCGGTGCGCCGTGCACGCGCGCAGCAAATTCAAGCGCTTTGAGCTGTTCGCTTGCAAGCGCTCCCTGAATCGGGCGAATGACGAGCGGCAGTCCCGCGATGAAGGCAGCCAGATAGACCGCCCAAGGCGTGAAGACGATTGAAATGCCGACCTCATCGAGCATGCCGCCCAACGGGCCGCTCCGTCCGATGAGTAGCAGCAGAAGGTAGCCTAATGCAACAGGCGGAAAGACAAGCGGCAAGGTAACGAAAAAGCTCAGTGCCCGCACGCCAACGCCTTCTCGCCGGGCGAAGAGCCAAGCGAGCGGGGGTGCAAGCACGAGAAATCCGGCTCCCGCCACCAGGCAGGTTTTTGCCGTGAGCATGACGGCAAAAATAAGTTCCGGCGACTTCAGTGCCGAGAGCCAACTTTCTGTCACGATTTCGGTCTCCCTCTCAAGGAGGCATTAAGCCTAACGAAGGGATTAACGAGAAACACCAAACTTCTCGAGCACCGCGTCGGCTTTGGGGCTCCCCAGCCAGGTTAAAAACGCTTTGACGTCATCGGCTTCGCCCGCTGCGCCTTTTACTGGCTGAGCAGTCATGCGAATAGGTTCGTAACCTTCTTTCACAGCGACAAAGCCGCCGATCTTGTCTTTGCCTTGACGAGCTGCGAGGAGATTGACAAAGCCCGCATCCATCTCTGCGCGGGAGACATAGGACATCACCTGAGGCACCATTGAAACCACATTGAGCTTCCCAGCGATTTTTTCTGCAAGTCCGGAACCATCGAGGTATTCCTTGGCTGCGCGTCCGTAGACTGCGGCCTTCGGGTCGGGCATCGCCACGCGTTTGACGGCATCGCTGGTCAGATCTTCGGGCGATGCGAGCGTCAGGCCTTTGCGCCAAATGAGGATCAGCGGCGTATCGCCCAAACGGACCCCGGCATCAGCATTCAGTGCTTTTGTGAATTTTTTGAGACTCGTAGCATCCGAAACAACGACTGTAACCGGACTGCCGCTTTCAACCTGAGCGAGCATCTGACCGATGTTGCCGCCGAAAGCCTTTTCAACTTTTGCGCCGGTGTCTTTTTCATATTGGGCGGTCAGTGCCTCAACCATTTTGATATAGCCGCCGCCTGTCGTGACGGTGACCTGGGCTTGTGCTGCGCCGGCAAGGGTCAGGGCGGCAGCGGCAGTGATCAATGTAGATGTGAACA
>OGOF01000511.1_pt1 | contig 28305 bp, 28 predicted proteins | sample 1552621 | NCBI WGS metagenome assembly OGOF01 (sample SAMEA2580156, study PRJEB22360) | human gut metagenome | biome: human gut; feature: human-associated habitat; material: faeces | place: Denmark | collected 2008/2010
CAGCTGTCAAAAAGAACAGTGCTCATATTCGTGGCCTCAAAATGGCTATTAACAACATTCTGAACGCTGAAGAAGAGTGCCAGACTGCTTTACAGGAGATGGCAAAGCTGGCTCCTAAACGGGATCTGGAGATCCTCACAAGCATTCCAGGCATCGGCAAAAACACTGCTCTAAGAATCATTAGTGAGCTTGGGGATATCAGACGTTTTAACAACCCTAGCCAATTAAATGCCTTCGTTGGTGTTGATCCTCAAGTTTATGAATCTGGCAATCTCACGGCCCACCTGTCAATTTCAAAGCGTGGGACGGCTATTGGCAGAAAGGTGCTGTACTTGGCCATAAACCAAATTCAGTCGGCTAAGAAAGTGGGAAACCCTTGTCATATTGCGGATTATTACGAGAAACGAAAACGGTCTTCTGAGACTGCAAGTCACAAGAAGGCCGCTATCGCATCGATCCATAAATTATTACGGACGATCTTCGCTTTAATTAAGAATGATCAATTGTATAGCTATGACGTAGCCAAACATAACCAAAGACTTTTGTCATAAAAATTGATCCAATAGATATTATAACAGCCTCTTTTTTGAAATTACAGAAGGTGGCTGTATTTACCATGCCCTAAATCAGAAATTTGACTTGATTCTCCGGGAGCCATTTCCCGATTAGGCCTTTATTTCAAAATAAAATTGCCTAAAATCGTTGATAACACTTGACTTAGAGTAGAAAAAAGGCAGTCATTTGACTGCCTTTTTTACGATTGTGCAAGATCTTTAACAGAATCCTATTATTTATCTTCACTGATAACCAGGGTCCCGTCGACCATGTCCGCCTTCAGCTTCTTGACGTCCAGGTGGTCCAGGTAGTAATCAGTTACTTTGTCACGGATTTCCTGTTCGATGACTCTTCTCAGCGGCCGTGCCCCCATAGCTTCATCGTAGCCTTGTTCAATCAAGTAGTCCTTGGCGCTTTCACTGACAGTCAGGCTGATGCCCTTCTTGGCCAGAGTCTTGTTTACGTCAGCCAGCATCAAGTTAACGATTTTCTTCAAGTCTTCCTTGGTTAGGTGTTTGAATTCGATGACCGCGTTGAAGCGGTTGAGGAATTCCGGTCTGAAGTAAGGAGCCAGCCGGTCCATCAGCTTCTCGTCCTTCTTAGCGTCGCCCATCAGCTGTTCATTACCGAAGCCGGCGTTAGAGGTAGCGATAATGATGGTGTTCTTGAAGTTGACCGTGTTGCCTTGCCCGTCAGTTAAGCGGCCGTCGTCAAGGACCTGCAAGAGCAAGGTGATGACCTGCGGGTCAGCCTTTTCAATTTCGTCCAAAAGGATGATTGAGTAAGGGTTGCGGCGAACCTTTTCCGTCAAGGTGTTGGAGTTGTCATCGTAGCCCACGTAGCCGGCCGTGGTCCCGATCAGCTTGGAAACGGCTGTCCGGTCGGAGTATTCAGACATGTCCAGGCGGATGATGGCATCCTTAGAGCCAAACATGTCCAAGGCCAGCTGCTTGGCCAGTTCCGTCTTGCCGACCCCGGTCGGGCCAACGAAGAGGAAGGAGCCGATTGGCCGATTGCCTTCGTCAAAGCCAGCCCGGTTGCGGCGGATAGCCTTGGCTACTGCTTCAACGGCTTCATCCTGGCCGATGACCTTGGCCTTTAAGCGGCTGCTGAGCCCCTTCAGGCGTTCGATGTCGCTGGCGCCCATCTTGGAAACCGGAATCCCGGTCAGGCGTTCAACAGCAGCGGCCACGTCAGCCGGGGTAGCCACGGTCTTTCTTTCCTTGTGGTTTTCACTCAGCTGCTTTTCCAGCTTTTCAGCCTTGGCCTTGTGGTCAAGGGCGGCTTCGTAGTCTTCCTTTTCAGCGGCCTTTTCCTGGGCCTGCTTTTCTTCCTTGATCTGCTTTTCTATGGTCTTGGCGTCAGTCACCGGGTGTTGGGCAGCCAGGTGAGCAGCGGTCATGTCCAAAAGGTCGATGGCCTTGTCAGGCAGGGACCGCTGCGGAATGTACTGGACTGAGTAGTCGATGGCGGCCCTCAAGACGTCGTCTGGCAGTTCCACATTGTGGTGCTTTTCGTATAAGGACCGGATTCCCTTCAAGATCTTGAAGGTTTCAGCTGGACTCGGAGCATTGACAGTTACTTCGTTGAAGCGGCGGGCCAAAGCGGTGTCCTTCATGATGGTGTTCCGGTATTCATCCTGGGTGGTGGCCCCGATTACGGTGATTTCACCTCTGGACAAAGCCGGCTTCAAGATGTCGCTCATCCCTTTGGAACCATTGCCGTCGCCCATGCCGCCGGCACCGAGGATCTGGTGGATTTCGTCAAAGAAGAGGATGACATTGCCTCTGTCCTTGACTTCCTTGACCAGGTCCTGGATGTTCTGCTCAAAGGAGCCCCGGTACTGGGTCCCGGCTTCCAGGCTGGAGATGTCGATGGAAATAATTTCCTTGTTCTTGATTGCTTCCGGCACGTCCCCGTGGACAATTGCCTGGGCTAAGCCTTCAACGACCGCGGTCTTGCCGACCCCGGCGTCCCCGACCAGGACTGGGTTGTTCTTGGTCCGGCGGGAGAGGATTTCCGCCGTTTCCTGGATTTCCTTGTTCCGGCCGATGACCGGGTCGAGCTTGCCTTCCCGGGCTTCAGCGGTCAGGTTCCGGCCTAACTTTTCCAAAATGCCGTTGGCCTTCTTTTGCTTGCCCTGGAAATTCTTGGCCTGGCCTTGTCCTGGCAGCTGTCCAGTCTTCTGGTATTCAGCGAATTCTTCCGGGGTTACCTGCCGGCCGTTGATCAAGTAGCAACCCAGTCATAAAGTAGCGGCGGTTTTCGGAATTGAAGCCGCCCAAGCCGTTCATTAATTCTCTAAAAAGATCATCCATATCGTTAAAGTTGTTGTAATCCATGATTTTACTCCTTTCTGAGTAAAATAAGTTGCTGGTTTTTGGCTAACTAAAAACTCCTTCAACATCAAGCGAAATCAAAACAATATGACTTGCTCAGCGGTTAAACCAGCTATTTAGTTTAGTCATCATCGTCATCGCTGAGATAATCATTCTCCAGCTCACGCAGAACCTGCCACATCGCCAAGTGCTTGGTCCGGGCGATCGCGTCGAGATCGCGCAAGTTGATTGACGTCGCATTTGATTGCTGCTTGTTAAATGACTTGTGAAGGGTAGTGTAGCCATAGCCCGACTCTTTCGCCACCCGGTAAATGGTCAGGTGCTTGTCGTCGAGGTATCGAAGAATATCGATCTTTATCGTTCTCACTCCCCTACGCCAACTATTATACCACATTTATGATATACCACAACAAATGTGAAATAACGATTTTTTAAAAAAATCGCGAAAAAAGACCAGCTGGTCAAAAGCTGGTCAAAAAGCTATCTTATTGGGCCACGCGGGCAGCGTGCCGCTTCAAAATCATGTCCACCAGGGCATTAGCCACATTCTCGTTCTTAAGCATCGGGCCGTGGGACCAGGAGCCGATGAAGTTCTTGTAGCGGACCCCGTCTTCCTTTTCCTCATGGTTGTTGCCGTAGCCTTCGACTACCTTGGCGAAAGGTTTGAGCATCTTCCGGTCATCCAGGAAGGTCTGGCCGGAGTGGTTTTCAAAGCCGATGGTCGGGCCCCATTCAGTTTCGTACTTGGTGTCACCGATCATCCGCTTCTCTGGGTCAAATTCCGTGTGTAGGGGCAGGATCCCCAGGCCCTTGATCTTGGTCCCGGAAATGGTGTTGTAGTAGGTTCCCATCAGTTCATAGCCCCCGCAGATGGCCAGCATGGGGTTGCCAGCCTGGATGTAGTCGTTCAGGGTTTCCTTGAAGCGCTGCAGGTCCTTGGCCACGATGCTTTGTTCATAGTCCTGGCCGCCGCCGAAGAAGACAAAGTCGTAGTCGTCCGCGTTGAACTGGCTGCCCAGGGAGATATTGTCGATCTGGGTCTGCCAGCCTTTTTTCTGCAAAAAGTAGCGGAGGATCTTGACGTCACCGGAGTCCCCGTAGGTGTTCATCAAGTCTTCGTAGAGGTAGGCAATGCGAATCAAATTATCATCCATAGTCAAATTCTTCCTTATCGTAATCAATCACACTAATTATAAACTAAAAGGCGGAAAAATAATAATCTAAAGGCCAGGTCCTTTTGGCTTGCTTTTTTCACAAACTGGCTTAGACTAAAATAGTAAGCGTTTTCGCGAAAGACGGCGAAAAAGCAAGTAAGTAAAGCAAGAAAAAAATAAGTTTAAAGGATCACATATGAGTGAACAATACATTTTGGCAATCGATGAGGGGACTACCTCAACCAGGGCAATCATTTTCAACCATGCCGGCCAGCAGGTGGCCAGCGTGGCCCGAGAATTCACCCAGTACTTCCCCAAGCCCGGCTGGGTAGAGCACCATGCTGAGGAAATCTGGAACGCGGCCCAGATCACGACGTCAACGGCCCTGATCAACTCCGCCATCCGGCCGGACCAACTGGCGGCCATCGGGATTACCAACCAAAGAGAAACCACGGTGGTCTGGGACAAGGAGACGGGCCGGCCAATCTACCCGGCCATCGTCTGGCAGTCCCGGCAAACTAGCGATATCGCGGAAAAGCTGGTTAAGGACGGCTACAGCGAGATGATCCGGCAAAAGACGGGCCTGGTGATCGACCCTTACTTCTCTGCCACGAAGATCCGCTGGATTTTGGACCATGTGGAAGGGGCCCAGGAAAGGGCGGAAAAAGGAGAGCTGCTTTTTGGCACGATCGACACCTGGCTGGTCTGGAAGCTGACCCGGGGCAAGGTCCATGTAACTGACTGCACCAATGCCAGCCGGACCATGCTCTTTAACATTCATGATTTGACCTGGGACCAGGAGATCCTGGACCTGCTGAAGATTCCGCGGGACATGCTGCCGGAGGTTAAATCAAATTCTGAAGTCTACGGGGAAACTGACCCTTACCAGTTCTTCGGCGGCAGAGTGCCGATCGCCGGGATGGCCGGGGACCAGCAGGCAGCCTTGTTTGGCCAATTGGCCGTCAAGCCGGGCATGGTCAAGAACACCTACGGGACCGGGTCTTTCATCGTGATGAACACGGGGGAGGAACCGATTGAATCCAAGAATAATTTGCTGACGACTATTGGCTACAAGCTGGGCGATCAAGTAAACTATGCTTTGGAAGGGTCAGTCTTCGTGGCCGGGTCAGCCATCCAGTGGCTGAGAGACTCGGTCAAGCTGCTGAACTCAGCTCCGGAATCAGAGCAGGCGGCCCTGGAATCTAAAGACGCCAATGAAGTCTATGTGGTTCCCGCCTTTACTGGTTTGGGGGCACCATACTGGGACAGTGAAGCCCGGGGGGCGATTTTTGGCTTGACCAGAGGCAGCAGTGACAAGGACTTGATCAAGGCAACCCTGCAGTCCTTGGGCTACCAGACCCGGGATGTGGTCGACACCATGCAGAAGGACTCGGGCATTGAGATTCCGGTCCTCAGAGTCGACGGCGGGGCTTCAAACAACAACTACCTCCTCCAGTTCCAGGCAGACCTATTAGGCAAGAAGATCGAGCGGGCAGCGGATTTGGAAACCACTGGCCTGGGGGCCGCCTTTCTGGCAGGTTTAGCCGTCGGCTACTGGCAAGACCTGGATAGCTTGAAGGAAATTGCCAAGACCGGGGCCGCCTTTGCACCAAAGATGGAAGAGGAGGAAAGAGACCGGCTCTACGCGGGCTGGCAGCGGGCGGTTCTGGCCCCCCGGGTCTTTGCCCACGGGAAAGATTTTTAGTTTTTAACTTTTAACAGGACGAAGGGAAAAAATGCCAAAGCGGATCGTAAAGTTAGAGGCCGGCTACAATTGCCGGGATTTGGGCGGCTATGTCAGCCAGGACGGCCGGACTGTCAAGTGGGGTCGGCTTTACCGGTCGGGGTCACTCAGCCATTTGACCAAGGCAGACCAGGCGGAACTGGCCCGGCGGAAGATTGTGGTGGACTGTGATCTGCGCTCCCGGCATGAACAGGACAACTTCCCGGACAAGCTCTGGCCCGGGGCTAAACTGGTCGACGCCCACTTTTACAGCGAGAGCGGGGATGAAGAGGAAGAAGCTGAGGCAGCCTGGGAGAAGTATTCGGGCAAGCTGCCTAAATTGTCCTATCTGGCCATGGCTTACCAGCAGAACCTTGTCGCCTCCAGAACGGGCCTGGTGATGCGGAAGATTTTTAAGGAAATGCTGACCCTGGAAGATGATGAAGCCTTGATCTACCACTGCTCCATGGGCAAGGACCGGACGGGGATGGTGTCGGTGATCGTTTTGATGGCTTTGGGCCTGGAAGACCGGGAAATCCTGCGGGACTATCTGCTCAGCCGGGAATACAGCCGGGACTGGGATGAGGCGGATGGAAACGACCGCTTGGGCCAGCAGATTGCCAAGATGAACCAGACCCAGGTCAGCCAAACGGCTTTTTACGGGATTACGGAAACGATCCGGCAGACCTGGGGCGGCTTTGACCGCTATTTTGCCAGCCTGGGCTTTGGCCAAGGAGACTTGGACAGGCTTAGGGACAAGTTTTTAGAATAAGATTTTCGCTTCGGCTTAAGCTGGGGCGATTTTTTTGCCAAAAAATTCTGGGAAAACTAAAATGGAAGGGAGAAGAATTTTTCGCGGATTTTTGGAAAAGAGGGATGCCGGATGGAGATGCAAAGGGTAATTGAACTGGACATGCCGGTCAACTTCCGTGACCTGGGCGGTTATCAAGGCTTGGACGGCCGCCGGGTTAAGTGGCGGAAGATCTACCGGTCGGCGGCTTTAAACGAGATGTCAGCCAGGGACCGGTTCAAGCTGGCCAACCTGCGTATTACGGTGGACTGTGACCTGCGGTCCAGCCGGGAGCAGCGGGACTACCCCGACCTGCTCTGGCCGGGGGTCCGTTTTGTGAATATTGGCCTTTACGCTGAAGGGGACCGCTTCAACCAGGCCCATCCTTTCTTGCGCCTTTTTCACCATCTGCCGGAATTTGACGACTACCTGCCTAAGATCTACCAGCAGGTTTTGTTAAATGAGCATTCAGAAGAGGGGATCAAACGGGTCTTTGAGGAATTGCTGAAGCTGCCGGAGGACCAGGCCTTGGTCTACCACTGCGCGGCCGGGAAAGACCGGACGGGGATCATCAGTATTTTGATCTTGATGGCCCTAGGCGTGGACGACAAGACCATCGCGGAGGACTATTTGCTGACGGATGAATTGTACGATTTTTCCATTGAGAAGCAGCATCCGACTAATGAGAAGCTGTCGCAGGTGATCGCGAAGATGAACGTGACCCGGGGCGAAGGACCCGCGGTTAAAGGGATCACGGAGACTATCCGGCAGGGCTGGGGCAGTTTTGACAAATTTTTTACCAGAAAACTGGGCTTTAAGCAGGCAGATTTGGAAAAGTTCCGGGAAATGTACTTAGAGGAGGAAGAGACAGACTAATGAATTTAGAAATCTGGCAAGGGGATATCACGACTTTGAAGGTGGACGCGATCGTCAACGCGGCTAACCGGGAGCTGCGGGGCGGCGGTGGCGTCGATGGGGCCATCCACCGGGCAGCGGGACCTGAATTGAATGAGGCCTGCCGGGCCTTGGGCAGCTGCGAGACGGGTGAGGCCAAGATCACGCCGGGCTTTAACCTGCCGGCTAAGTACATCATCCATACTGTAGGGCCGATTTACTCGGGTTCACACAGCGATCCCCTGCTTTTAGCTGCCTGCTACAGAAACAGCCTGCGGGTGGCCAAGGAAAATGGCCTGCACTCGGTCGCTTTTTCCGCGATCTCAACCGGGGTCTACGGCTATCCGCTGGACGCGGCCAGCAAGGTGGCTTTCGGTGAGGTCCGCAAGTGGCTGAGAGAGCACAAGGATTACGAAATGCGGGTAATCATGGTGGCCTACGACGCCCGGACTTACGCCTTGTACCAGAAATTGCTAGGGTAGGAAATGGAGATTGACATCTCTCTCATAACGGCTTAAACTAATGCTAATTTGAAAATAGTGTAAATTATATTTTTGCTTACAAGAGAGGGATAGAAGGTGTTGAGAAAATATTACGTGACAATCGTCTTTACCCTGCTGGCTCTGCTAAATTTGCTGAGCAGCTGGGGAACGCTGCAGTACCGCCTGGTCATGCTGGCTTTAAACCTGGTCTGCGGTTTTAGCATGGAGTACCTGGTGAACAAGAAGGCGCCGGCAGAGAAATACAATTTGTGGAAGGGATGCACGGCAGCTGTTTTGCTGGCAGTCAATCTGCTTTGGATTTTTTTGACAAAATAGATTTAGAATCAAACGAAAAAGCTTCAGTAAAGCAATACTGAAGCTTTTTTCATTGCTATTAAAATTCATCTTTCTTGATTTCCCGGTAGATAGCCAGGATAAAGACGAAGATGGCGGAGATGATGGCCGGGTAGACCATACCGCCGACTTGGACAGCGTTTTCCGCTGCTGCCTGGCTCATCTGGTTTTCTACGGCGTATGAGATGACCCAGCGGTTCATCAAAGTTGGCGTCAAGGCAAAGGAGATGGTGGAAATCAAGGAAGCCACCGTCATCACGTGCCGGGAGTAAGGCTCTCTGAAGAACTGGGACAAAACGCAGAAGGCTGGGGCGATCATCAAGAGGAAGATCCAGAGGATGATCATGGTGCCGGCAGTGGAGTTCATCATCTGCGAGCTGTTGGTAGCGTAGCGGTAGATCCCCCAAAGCGATCCCCCGGTCAGCTGGTTGAAGAGGTTCAAGAAATAGGAACCTTGCTGGCCGAAAGTCCCTTGATTGGAGAGCATGTTCTGGATGACTGTTAGGCTGTCAGTCGCCCCGGCGCTGGAGAAGTCAACGCTGACGATCTGCCGCATGTAGGCGGCCAGGAACATGATGTTTGAACCCAAAAGCTGCAGGGCCTTGATCATACTCAGCTTGCGGGAGGCCTTGAGCTTGAATTCCAGACTGAGGACCCGGTTAGGGTGGTGAGAGCGGCCAATCACGAAGATACCGGCGATGGTCAAGATGATGATGATGGCCAGGCCGATCCACCACTTGGCCAGGATGCAGAAGAGGGCCAGGCTGATCATGATGACCGTGACGTAAGGGCGGTCGGCGAAGATCTGCCAGAAGTTGAGCCGGACCTTCTGCTCGCTTCTTGAAGCCCCGTCAGTGTCCAAGCGAGGAACGGAGTTAGGGTTTGTCTGCCGCGTCTGCTTTTGCGCGGTTTGTTCTTGTCTTTCTTGGTACTGTCTGCGCGACATTCTTGCCATATAAATCTTCCTTTCGCATCACAAGCCTAGCACAAGTTGGCTTGCAAAGGCTCTTTTTTCAGACGGTTTAACTAAAATTATAGGCTAATTACCGATCCTTTGGGTGAAAAATAGTTTAGCAGCTTTATTGCTTTTTGATGATACTTTTGTCTTTTTAACAGATAAAAGTATCTTTACTCTTCCGGTGCTCCCTGCTTTCCCGGGAATCTTTCCATCATTTATAATTAGATATATATGTGATTTTACTATTTAAGAGCGAAAAGTGGAAAAACATGAAAGCGAGAAGCGAGACCCGGATCAAGCAGATGGCAGCAGTTGCGGCTGCTGGTATTGGGGCAGTCAGCCTGGGGGCGGCAAATTTGCCTCAGCCAGTCAACGCGGCCACTAATGACGTCCAGGTTAGTTCCAGCCAGGATGACTTGAAGACGGCGCAAGAGAACGTTAAGACGGCTGAAGCGGAAAACATGCAAGCTGCTTTGATCGCGGAGGAAGCTGATTTGGCGGAAAAGAAGGAAGCGTTGGCCACTGCTACGGCAAAAGCGGCCGCAACTCTGCACGCTTTGAACCTGGCAAAGGCCCGCTTGGCTGCCTCGGAAGCAACACAGCCGACGGACCGGAGCCAACGACTCCAACTGAACCGACTACCGAGCCGTCCAAAGAACCTTCTACAGAACCAACCGCTGAAGAATATACTGAAGAACCAGTTGATACGGAAGAAGATACTGACGGCGGTGACGTTGTGACTGTAGTGAACACGGATGAAGAGCCAGCAACTAAGTCAGCAGCCAAGACTCCAACTCTTGTAACTAAGTTAACCAACACTGCACCAGTAGCCAAGGCCCCAGCAGCCACTGGAGCTCAGCTCCCGCAAACCGGTGAAAAGGACGCTAAGCCAGGCATCTTGGCAGGCATTATTTCTCTGCTGGCCGGAGTTTCTCTCTTTGGCTTCAGCTTTGAGAAAAGAAAGCAAGAAAAGTAAGTCTTGATTTGTTGAAAATCAGTCCATAAAGAAAGAGTTTCAGAAGCGTTTAGCAAGTTCTGGAGCTTTTTTTCTTCCTTATATTTTTGTGTTTGTGCCGGGGATGCAACTGCCCAAAATCCCTCATTTTTTAGCTATGCTCATTTTGCGCATTCTTCTTAAAACGATGAAAGCGTATTATTATAAGGAAAAAATGCCTGAACCGCTTTTGGCTAATGAATATTTCACAAGTTACATTTTTCATTAACTTTCTGTAAAAAACAGGCTAAAAATTTTTTGCTACGTCAAAATAAATTGCAAAGAGCTTATGGCAACCGCTTACTTCTTACTGAAAGCTTTTACATTTTAACAAATTTGCTAACAAATTCCCTAAATTTCAAAAAATAGACGGTCCTTGAAATTCTTTAAAAAAACGACAAAAAGCTGTGTTATTTTTAACAAAATTCAAAAAAGCCGTTATATAATGCAATTAGTTAAGCAAGATTTTTGTAAAAGTTTTTTGTAAGGAGCTTTGTAAGATGGCAGAACAAGAATACCGTATTGAATCAGACACGATCGGTGAAGTTAAGATTCCTAAGGAAGCTCTCTGGGGCCCGCAAACTGAAAGAAGCCGCAACAACTTCCCATCCGGCGAATTGATGCCATTGGCTATCATCCGTGCTTTCCTGCACTTGAAGAAGGCTGCTGCTGAATCAAACGTTGAAGTTGGCGACGAACCAGCTGAAAAGGGACAAGCAATCGAAGAAGCTATCGACCAATTGCTGGCACTTAGCGACGAAGACCTGCGCAAGGACTTCCCACTTCACGTATTGCAAACTGGTTCAGGTACTCAAACCAACATGAACGTCAACGAAGTTGTTGCCAACCTGGCTAACAAGCTTCACCCAGGCTTGAACATCCTGCCTAACGACGACGTCAACCGTGGCCAAAGCTCAAACGACACTTACCCAACTGCAATGAACATCGTTGCCGTTGAAGCTGTCGACAAGCTGGAACCAGCTATTGAACACTTGATTGACGAACTTAAGGTAAAGCAAAACAAGTACTGGAAGACTGTCAAGGTTGGCCGTACCCACCTGCAAGACGCTACTCCTTTGACTTTCGGCCAAGAAGTTTCCGGCTACATCTCAGCTTTGAAGCATGACCTGGCTTACATCCAAGAATTGAAGCCAAGCCTTTACGAATTGGCTATCGGTGGTACTGCCGTAGGTACTGGCTTGAACGCCGCTCCGGGCATGACTGAAGCTATCGCTGGCAAGCTGTCAGAAGTTTACGGCCACGAATTCAAGGTCGACACCAACAAGTTCTGGGGCCTGGCTAACCACTCAGCTTTGAGCGTAATGCACGGCGCCTTCAAGACTTTGGCCAACGACATTTTCAAGATTGCCCAAGACATCCGCTTCCTGGCTTCTGGCCCACGTGCCGGCTACGGTGAACTTAACATCCCAGCCAACGAACCAGGCTCATCAATCATGCCAGGTAAGGTTAACCCAACCCAGGCTGAAGCCGTAACCATGGCTGTAGCCCGCGTATTGGGTAACGACGTAACTATCAACTTCGCTGCCAGCCAAGGTAACTTCGAAATGAACGTCTTCAAGACTGTCATGATCGCTGCCTTCCTGGAATCAGCTGACATCCTGGCCGGCACTATTACTGGCTTCGCTGACAAGATGATCCACGGTTTGACTGTCAACGAACAAAGAATGGATGACCTGCTGGAAAACTCCCTGATGACTGTTACTGCTTTGTCACCAAAGATCGGCTACCACGAAGCTGCCGTAATCGCTCAAACTGCTCAACGTGAAGGCACTACCTTGAAGGAAGCTGCCCTGAAGAGCGGCAAGGTGGCTGAAGAACAATACGATGAATGGATGGACTACATGGCCATGACCAACATCGACCGGACTAAGCCGGAAGAATAGTTTTTTTCAAAAGCGGGAGAAAAAATGTTAACAAAAGTTAATTACAAAGGCTTCATCTGGCCTTTGATCATCGGGATTGGGCTCTTCCTGCTCACTCCTCTGCGCCCGGCGACCATCACCGTTGCCGGCTGGCATATGTTCGCCATCTTCCTGGCGACGATCATTGCCTGCATTACCAAGCCCCTGCCAATCGCCGGGGTATCCATCATCGCTTACGTGACCATCATCGGCCTGGGCCTGGTGCAAATGAAGCCAGCCCTGTCAGCCTTCGCTGACTCAACTCCATGGACCATCGCCATGGCCTACATGATTGCCCGGGGCTTTACCAAGACTGGCTTGGGCCGGCGGATCGCCTTGATCTTCGTCCGGGCCTTCGGGAAAAAGACTTTGGGTCTGGCCTACTCCTTGTCCATGATCGACTTGGTCGTTTCACCAGCCACCCCAAGTAACACTGCCCGGTCTGGTGGTATCGTCCTGCCAATCATCGAATCCTTGTCCGACACTTTCGGTTCCAAGGCTTCTGATGGCACGGAAGACAAGATCGGTTCCTACCTGGTCTTCAACGAATTCCACGCCAACACGATCTCATCCAGCCTCTTCATGACTGCCTCAGCTCCTAACGTGGCCGCGGTTGGTCTGGCAGCGGCTAATGGGGTCAAGATTTCCTGGTTCGGCTGGGTAGCAGCCGCTATCGTGCCAGCCTTGATCTCCTTCATCTTAGTGCCAATTATCATCTACAAGATGTACCCGCCTAAGATTAAGGAAACTCCTAACGCCAAGGAATGGGCTGACGGCCAATTGAAGGAAATGGGCGCTATAAAGGCTTCTGAGAAGGTTATGATGGCAATCTTCATCCTGGCCCTTGTCTTGTGGATGCTGTCCAGCTTCATCGGCTTGGACGCTACCTGGGTAGCCTTCCTGGCAACCGCGCTTTTGCTGGTAACCGGGGTGCTGACCACCAAGGACATGCTGAGCGAAACTGGTGCCTGGAACGTTGTCGTTTGGTTCTCAATCCTGATCTTCATGGCCAACCAACTGAGCCTTAAGGGCGGCGTGATTCCGTGGCTGCAGACTTCAATCAAGTCTGTCATCGGCGGCATGTCACCAGTTCTGGTCATGGCCATCCTGGTCCTGGTTTACTTCTACAGCCACTACCTCTTTGCCTCCGGCACGGCCCACGTTGTTGCCATGTACGCGCCTCTGCTCTTGATTGCCAAGAGTGCTGGCGTGCCGGTAATGTTCGCGGCTATCATGCTGGGCATGACTGGGGCGATCTTCCAGTCAACCACCCACTACTCATGTGGGCCGGCTACTGCCCTCTTCGCCCCAGGCTATGTCAAGCAGACTGACTGGTGGAAGATGTGCTTCGTTTTGGGTCTCTTCTACCTGGTAGTCTACGGCGGCATCGGCGGATTGTGGATGAAGCTGATCGGCCTGTGGTAAAAAGTTTAAAAGCAAGTTTGCAAAGTGCTTGTAAGTAAAGTAAAAAGTTTGTAAGTAAAAAGGCAGCTCCTTAGCGGGGCTGCCTTTTTCGCGCGGTTAAAATATCGATGTTACTCTTTTTGCTTGTTAAAATGCTTCTTGTTTACAGTTACTATGGAGATTACAGAAATAAAATTACTTGTTGAAAGTGAGCTTGGACTTGGTTACCGGAGCCAGCTTGTTGGAGTGGACGATCAAGCTATTGTTCATGGTCTGCCACTTCTTTTGCGCGTAGTCGGCATTCTTCTGGTTCTGTTCTGTCAGATAGGCCGTCAACTTGTCGCTTTGGGCCAGGTTGGCCTTGAGTTGCTTAGTTACGGCCTTCTTAGTCGGGTTAACGTCCTTGTAGATCAGGTCCGTCTTCTTGCCAGTTGAGCTGTCGATGAACTTCTTGTGCTTGTAGGCTTCAATTACCATGGCCGTGGTTTTGTAAGTCCAGTAGGCGGACTTGGTATTAGTCGGGTCCTGGCTTGGCGTGTCACTGATGTTGGTGTAGAAAGGCAGGTAGACGCTGTTAGCCGGGGAGGCCATGGCCAGCCACTGGATAGCCGCGTATTCCTTAGGCACATTGCTTATGATCTGCAGGATGTGGGATTCCACGTCAGTTGGCACGTTGATCGGCCGGTAGCCGCCCCTCCACTTGCCGTAGCTGGAGTACTTGGTCCCGGTGAAGTGGGAGGAAAGCACCTGGCCAACCTTGGCCGGACTAACCTTCTTGTCCGGCTTGAGGAAGAGGGTGTAAGACTTCTTAGTAATTGACTGCTTCTTGCTTGGGATCAAGATTCTCTGCCCGTCCCACATTCTTGGCCGGTTGTAGATGGCGTCGGTCTTGTCGTTGGTGCCAAAAGCCTTGGAGTAGTTGACCGTGCCTTTTACATAGCCAGCCAGCTTGATCTTCTTGTTCTGGGACCAGGCCTTAACCTTCTTGACCAGGTTGGTTGAAGCCATGTAGTTCTTAGAGTCCTTGAGGTTGAGCTTGCCGATCAGCATTTGGTTAGGGATGAGGGCATACTTGTTGTCTGGAACTCTGACAGCTGCCCAGGTGTGGCCGGAGCCGATTTCCATGTACCAGATTTCGTTCTTGTCGCTGAAGCTGACCCCGTTGTTTTCGGCACTGCCTTGCTCTTTTCAACGATCTGGCCCAGGCGCTGGACGCCTTCCTTAGCGGAGTGGATGTAAGGCAGAATCACGTCCAGCATGGAAGCTTCGGAGATCCCGTTCTTGACTAAGTTGTCAGCCTTCAGGCCCTTTTTGTTGGTCGTGCCTGATTCCGTAGCACTCATGGCCACATTTTCGCTGTTGACCCCGTTCTCGCCAAAAATCCACTGGCCATTAACCTGCTCGCCGTCTGGCGTGCTGGTATAGCGTAGGGCAGTCTTCGGCAAGCTGGTCTTGAAGCCGTTGTCTTCAGAAACATAAGTGGTCGGGCCATTGCTGGTTGCCTGGTGAACATAGAAGTGATTGGACCAGGCGCCAATGTCTTCATTACGGGCAACCAGGGTTGATCCGTCGGTCGTGGCCTTCTTGCCAACTACTACAGTCGTGCAAGCCTTAACAGGTGTGGCGGTAAAAGCAGCGGCCAGGCCCAGGGCACCGGCAGCCCAAATAAACTTACGCATGATATTTCCCCCTATCAAATATAATCCTATCAATCACACAGGAGTGCTTGTTAGCGATTACCAAAAAAAATCATAAGCCTCTCGCCGTTAAATTAAAATCCTATACGAAAAGAGAAACTACTTTATTAAGAAGGAGCTGGGCAAGAAATTATCGGAAAATGAGAAAGATTTTTACATACAAAATAGGGGATAGCTAGATTATACCGGTTGAAAAAAGGACCGGCTCTTTTTCGGAGCTGGTCCTTTTGCCTGCTAAGCAGGCAAAATAATTAATTTTTTACCGGCCGCTTTCTTCTTGCAGCTGCAGGACCCGGTCAGCGATGGTTTCACTAGTGACCAGGTGGGTGATGATGCCCGACTTGAGGGCGCCTAAGAGGGCTTCAGACTTGAAGCGGTCGTTGACCACGACGAAGCGGACCGGGGTCTTGACGATCTGCTGGTCGGAGATGCCGATGATCTTGTCAGTAATTGAACTGAAGAAGTGGCCTTCATGGTCGTATGGCCGGCCGAAGATCATGCCGGAGATACTCTTTTGGTGGATGTTCTTGAAGAGGAGGCTCTCGTATTTTTCGTGCAGGAATCTTTCTTCTTCAAAGGCTTGCAGGGTTCCCAGGCTGGCGACCAGGAGGTCCATGTTGTCGTAGAGCTCATCCAGCTGCTCGTAAAAAGGTTCCTTCTTGATCAAGTTGACCAGGTCGGGGTTGGAGGAGTAAAGGGGAGCGGGAAGGGCGCGGAAGTGGCCCCCGCATTGGGCAACGGCGATGCTTTCCAGCGGATTCTTGCGGCCGTTGCCCTGGAGAGGATAGCCAACCAGCTGGACGAAGGTCAGGTCATCGTTTTTAACTTCCGTAAAGGAGTTGATGATGTCGAGCATGGTCGTGCCCCAGGTGATTCCGACGTTCTTGCTGGACTGCATGTAGCTCTGGATCTGTTCAGCGGCAAAGCTGACGATCTTTTCGCTGTCCTGGTTCTTGGTCTCCAGCTTCTTTAAGATAAAGGCTTCCTTGAGGCCAAACTGTTGGCGGAAACTCTTTTCCAGGCCGGAATTCCGCTTGGCTCCTTCCTTGATGTTGATCTGGACGATGCCGGTCTTTTCAGCATCGCTTAAGGCCTTGTCGATGAGGTAGCGGGACAGGTTGTATTTGGCGGAAATTTCGGCGATGTTGAGTTTGCTGATGTAGTAGTCGTGTGCGATGTTCGCAAGCTGGTCGTTGCTGAGCTGCATGATTTCCTCCCAATTTTAGACATTTAAAAGACTATTTAAATATTGTAAAACAAAAGGTTGCTTTTGTAAAATAAGTAAAAAGGTATTACTTTTTGAAAAAGGGAAAAAGAACTAAAAAGGGTAAAAAAGAAGGGGGAATCAATCGATTCCCCCTTCGGCATTGTCTGATTTTAGTACCAGTTGTGAGCCAGCCAGAATCTCTTGGCGTTGACCCATGAACCGTAACGGCCATAAACGTAGCGGTCAGCAGTCCGTTCTTGGTTCTTCTTGGACAGGTCACCGCCCAGGTAAGAAATCAAGAGTTGGTAGCGGCCGTAACAACTGCCGTTTCTGGCAGTGTAGTAACCGCCTGATTCCCGCATAGCGATCCAGTACTTAGCTGCCTTTTCAGCTGACTTCTTAGCAGCCTTCTTCTTAGCGGCAGCCTTCTTCTTAGCGGCAGCCCTCTTCTTAGCGGCAGCCCTCTTCTTAGCGGCAGCCTTCTTCTTAGCAGCGGCCCTCTTCTTAGCGGCGGCTTTCTTAGCAGCAGCTTTCTTCTTGGCAGCGGCCTTCTTCTTAGCAGCAGCCTTCTTAGCGGCAGCGGCCTTCTTGGCAGCAGCTTCAGCAGCCTTCTTAGCCGCGTCGTCTTGCTGGTCAGTTGCCTGGCTTTGGCCAGCGCTGGCAGTTACAGCTGCGGTAGCGGCCTTAGTAGTCTTCTTAGTTGACTTCTTGCTAGTCTTCTTGGCCTTCTTAGTTGCCTTCTTCTTAGTAGTCTTCTTAGCAACCTTCCTGACTGCCTTCTTCTTGGAAGTCTTCTTCTTGCTCTTCTTAGTAGTCTTCTTAGCCTTCTTAGTGGTTTTCTTTACCGTGCTGGTTGAAGTCGCGCTAGAAGTAGAAGTGCTTGAGCTTTGGTTAGCAGCGCTAGACTGGCTTGCGGCCTGGTCTTGGCTGGCTTGTTGGTCTTGACTAGTTGCAGTTGCTGATTGTTGGGTAGAACTTGCGTCATTAGTAGCCGCTGAAACGTTAGCGGCGGGAGCAACCACGAGGGCAGCTGCAAAAGCAGTTGCTGATAAAACTTTCTTGAAATTGTGTTTGAACGTCATATAGTAGAAACTCCTCACATGCTTCTCTTAAAAACTAAGTCTATGCTACTAAAGGAATATGACAGGAGTGTTACAAAACGACCACAGCTCGTTAACAATCAGGTAAAATGAACATTTTTTTGGCAAAAAGATTATAAAAAAGTCGAAGATAGGGCTGAAATTATCATTTTAAGCGCTTTAAATTAGCTATACAGATAAGTAACATTAGTAACAATTGTCAAGAGACTGCAATAAAAGGAAAAGGCCAGCTGCTAGACTGGTCTTTTACATATGTAATTATTTCAAAAATAGAATTAATTTCCGTTAGAAACTGAATTGGCTGATCGAGTTCAAGGGGCTGAGGTAGACGAAAAACAGATATTTTGCGTTAAATGGGCTTTATTTAGCCTTTTTTGCTAGAATAGAGAAGTGTGAATACAATATACGCGAGGAAAAATCAGACGCGGATTATAGGAGGAAACAATGGCTGTTAAGCGTTTTTACGAAACATTCCATCCAGATCACTACGATCTATACATCGACGTTGACCGGGCAGCAAGATCTTTCTCAGGGACTTCCACCATCCATGGTGAAATCCAGGAAGAAACTGTCTTGGTCCACCAAAAGTACATGACCATCAGCAAGGTCACTGTTGACGGCAAGGAAGTGCCGTTTACTTTTGGCGACGACTTTGAAGGCATCAAGATCGAAGCCGGCAAGACTGGGGAAGCGGTCATCGCGATCGACTACTCAGCGCCTTTGACTGACACCATGATGGGGATCTACCCGTCCTACTACCAAGTTGACGGCGTCAAGAAGGAACTGATCGGGACCCAGTTTGAAACTACTTTTGCCCGGGAAGCCTTCCCATGTGTTGACGAACCAGAAGCTAAGGCAACCTTCTCCCTCGCCCTCAAGTTCGACGAACACGAAGGCGAAACTGTTTTGGCCAACATGCCAGAAGACCGGGTAGAAAACGGCGTGCACTACTTTAAGGAAACTGTCCGCATGTCTAGCTACCTGGTTGCTTTTGCCTTTGGTGAAATGCGGTCATTGACCACCCACACCAAGAGCGGGGTCTTGATCGGGGTTTACTCAACTCAAGCCCACACTGAAAAGGAACTGACCTTCTCCTTGGACATTGCCAAGCGGGCAATTGAATTCTACGAAGACTTTTACCAAACTCCATATCCGCTGCCGCAATCACTGCAGCTGGCCCTGCCTGACTTCTCAGCCGGTGCCATGGAAAACTGGGGTCTGGTAACCTACCGGGAAGCCTACCTGCTTTTGGACCCGGACAACACCACTTTGGAGATGAAGAAGCTGGTTGCGACTGTGGTGACCCACGAACTGGCCCACCAATGGTTCGGTGACCTGGTAACCATGGAATGGTGGGACAACCTCTGGCTGAACGAAAGTTTCGCCAACATGATGGAATACCTGTCAGTTGACCACCTGGAACCTAACTGGCACATTTGGGAAATGTTCCAGACTTCTGAAGCAGCGGCTGCCTTGACCCGGGATGCAACCGACGGGGTACAGTCAGTGCACGTGGAAGTTAATGATCCGGCTGAAATCGACGCCCTCTTTGACGGGGCCATCGTTTACGCCAAGGGGTCAAGAATGCTGGTCATGGTCCGGTCACTTTTGGGCGATGAAGCCTTGAGAAAGGGCTTGAAGCGCTACTTTGACGAGCACAAGTTTGGCAACGCGGCAGGTGACGACCTCTGGGATGCCTTGTCAACGGCCACTGACTTGAACATTGGGGAAATCATGCACACTTGGCTGGACCAGCCAGGCTACCCAGTGGTGAATGCTTTTGTTGAGGACGGCCACTTGAAGCTGACTCAGAAGCAATTCTTCATCGGTGAAGGCAAGGAAGTCGGCCGCAAGTGGGAAATTCCGCTTAACGCTAACTTCAAGGCACCGAAGATCATGTCAGACGTTGAACTTGACCTGGGCGACTACCAGGCTCTGCGGGCAGAAGCCGGCCACGCTCTGCGCTTGAACGTGGGCAACAACTCCCACTTCATCGTGAAGTACGACCAGACTTTGATGGACGACATCATGAAGGAAGCCAAGGACTTGGATCCAGTTTCCCAATTGCAATTGCTGCAAGACCTGCGGCTTTTGGCAGAAGGCAAGCAGGCTTCATACGCTGACGTGGTACCAGTTCTGGAACTCTTCAAGAACTCAGAAAGCCACATTGTCAACGCTGCTCTGTACACGACTGCTGCTAAGCTGCAGCAATTTGCCCCAGCCGGCAGTGAAGCTGACAAGAACCTGCGGGCTCTGTACAACGACTTGTCCAAGGACCAAGTTGCCCGTTTGGGCTGGCTGCCTAAGGCAGGGGAAAGCGATGAAGACATTCAGACCCGGCCATACGTTTTGTCTGCTAGCCTTTACGGCCGCAACGCTGATTCAGAAAAGCAAGCCCACGAAATCTACGTCGAATACGCTGATAAGTTGGCAGAACTGTCCGCTGATATCCGGCCATACGTTTTGATCAACGAAGTTGAAAACTACGGGTCAAGCGAATTGACTGACAAGCTGATCGGTCTGTACCAGGCGACCAGTGACCCATCATTCAAGATGGACCTGGAAGCCGCGATCGTGAAGAGCAAGGACGAAGGCGAACTGAAGAAGATCGTTTCCTGGTTCAAAAACGCTGAAATCGTTAAGCCGCAGGACTTGTGCGGCTGGTTCAGCGGCGTTTTGTCCAACCCGGCAGGTGAACAGCTGGCCTGGGACTGGATCAGAGACGAATGGGCATGGTTGGAAAAGACGGTCGGCGGCGACATGGAATTCGCTACCTTCATCACTGTCATCTCCCGCGTCTTCAAGACCAAGGAACGCTACGACGAATACAACGCCTTCTTTACTGACAAGGAAAGCAACATGCTGCTGAACCGGGAAATCAAGATGGACCGGAAGGTCATCGCTAACCGGGTAGACTTGATTGCCAGCGAACAAGCTGACGTCAACGCCGCGGTTGCTGCTGCTTTGCAAAAGTAATTAAATAGAGCATAAGAAAACTGTTTCCGCTGAGAGCTGGAAACAGTTTTTTGTATCGTTATGACAAACTTGTCTTTCTTTGTGTTATCCTGAAAACGATAAATCTTTTTTGGCAAAAAGCTAGGGGTTTAGTTATGCCTAATAATAAGGGAAAACGTTGGACGGAAGAAGAGACAACGTTGGCGTATGCTTTATATTGTGAGATACCATTTGGTCAGATAACTGGCAGGAATCCAAAAGTTATTAAGCTTGCACAGCTGCTTGGTAGAACGCCAGGCTCGGTGGGGATGAAGATGTGTAATCTTGCCCGTTTTGACCCAGAGTTACAAAAAAGGAATGTTGGCGGCTTAAAAAACGGCAGTAAGATGGATGAGATTGTGTATAGGAAGTATGAATCAAATCTTGAAGAACTTGCTTATCAAGTCCAGTTGATCAAAGAAAGTCTTTCAACTGGGGAAATACACGAACCAAAGTACTACAATCAAGAACCAGTCAACATGCCAGAGGGTAGGGACAAAGTAAGGGAAGTAAAGACCAGAGTTGGCCAGGATGCTTTTCGGAGAGTTGTTCTTAGCTCTTATCATAACAAGTGCTGCGTAACCGGCATTAACAACTCAGAATTGCTTGTGGCCAGTCACATTAAACCATGGAGCGTAAGTGATGCCGCAACTGAAAAAACTAATCCCAGAAATGGCTTATGCTTAAATTCATTGCATGATAAGGCCTTTGACTGCGGACTGATTACTATCGACAAAGGGCTTCATGTGATAATTTCTGATAATCTCGCAAAAACAGACATGGATAACAATACTCGCGAGTGGTTGAAGAGTTACGATCATCGTCAAATAGCTCTTCCAGAGAAATTTATTCCTTCAGTAGAATTTATCGAATACCACAACGACGTTATATTTCAAGGATAGCAAGTTGGACATGGAAAAAAGACTACAGTTCTCGTAAAGGAGCTGTAGTCTTTTAGCTTCTATTTGAATGAAAGGTGTTTGTAATCAGGAACAGATTTATTTTTGTATTGCTTAGCTAAGGCCTTGGTTGGATAGTAGTTTCCCCAATTGTAGCCATTGTAGTACACTAAAACACCGACTTTTTTACCGTTGATACGGCGATTGACACGCCGGAAGGACGGAAAATGTTCTCTTGCTATGTACTAATAACCAACGCAGAAGTAACGCTTTTTGTAAATACGGCTATAATAGCCTGCGACCCAGTGCTTGGATGCTTTTTCAATAGCTCTGTTCTCAGCTCTCTGTTTCTTTGTAAGATCTTTCAAGTAAGCGTAATAGTGATAGCTAGGATAGCCATTGCGAGCATAGATGTGCATATTGTTTCCCAAGCTGCCAAAAAATGTGTATTTGATGAATTCAATGACATGCTTGTTGCTGTCATGACCTACATCATAGCTATACCATTTTCCTCTTAAGTCCTTAGGTACAACGATCTGTTTTCCTCGACCGTATTTTACAGCGGAAACTGTTTGGTTATTAGAACTGATGACGGCAATCAGTCCAAGCATAGCGACTAAAGCTGCTAATATTTTTTGAATTTATTCATTCTCTTTTACCTCATAATTGTGAAAACCATGTTCACTAATTATGTTAGGAGAAAGAAGATATAATTGATCATCTTGACCAATAATTTATTCATCGCTACGAGTGTATACCATGATCAATTCAGCGTAGTATTCCGGATTTTTGAGCACTTGTTTCGACCAAAACCGCAATACAGTCCATCCCATTTCTTTAAGCTTTGCATTGACTTCTTGATCCCGTTTCATGTTGCGCTCGATTTTAGGAATCCAGTAGTCACGATTGCTCTTTATGTGTTTTTTGTAGTTTTCCCAATCATAGCCATGCCAGAATTCACCATCGATAAATACCGCGACTTTGTATTTGGTGAGTGCAATGTCTGGCTTTCCCGGAAGATCTTTATAGTTTTTTCGGTAGTGAATGCCATTCGTCCAAAGAATTTTGCGAATAATGACTTCGTCCTTTCCTTCGGTAGAATGAACCTTAGACATTCGTTTGCTGGTCCTAGGGTCGGTCTTAAATTCATACGCCATAGGCTATTACCCGCCCCATTCTTGAGAAACTAGTCAATCATATAAATGTTGCTAGTGCCAGGAAGTTTGATGTTTGGCACCCAGAGCTTCTTACCTTCAGGCCAATTCAATTCGGGATTGTCGCCATTTACTTGATAGAGCGTTAAGACAAACTTGTCGGTAAATGCATTTGTAGTAGCCCAGTCATTTGGTGACAGTAAGGCACGCATACCATAGGTGATATTACGATTTCGTCTTACCATAAGCATACCGGTGGCAAGTGACGCTTTGTGCATTTCAGATTGTATCATGCTCTTGTATCCAGCAAAATTGAAGTTATCATCTTCAAATTTGTCCAAAATCTTGATAATCAGATTAAGAGTAACTTCTTGAGGCTCTTCTGTTCCATCAAATTTTTCCACCATCTTGGAAATCTCATCAAAAGTATTATTGTGAGGATTTGATGGGAAGTGGTTGCTGTTGCCGGGAAGAATGTTAAGCAAGGATTTGTCTAATACATTTTCACGTGTTGGATTTAATCCGTCAGGATAGCTGATAGTAATTTTTTCTCCTTTGCGTGCTTGCTCAACGATTGTATTGTTTGTCTCATTGATTTCAGAGAACAGGTTGTACAGCTCGTGTGTAATAAAGAGACTGATAAGCCCCTTATCGCGATCATACCCAAACATTCTGTTGTGTTGCCACATTGTATCTGCTTGTGGGTGCTTACTTGTGCGCGCGTAATAGAAAGTATGCAGCTGACTAAAAGTAACACCACGCCCTAAATTAGTACCACCAACTATGAAATTACACCCGTTTGCATAGTCTTCACTTGTATCAGCGCTTGAACCGTTTAACTTGACGATGTTGAATTCCTTCTTGCTCAAGATTTTTTGAACGAGTTGATAGATATCTTCAAAAGACTGCTTTGGATCTTTTACAGGAGCAAGCGTATCATATTCTTTCTTCATTTCAGCCATTAACTTAGGATCATCGGATGATTCAGAAAGCTCGTTAAGTACATTGCTGATTTCCCTTGCCGTTCTGTCGTGTTCTGACTGCAAGCGGCTTGTATGAATTAAGCAATTAGACACTTCATGACCTGTTAGGAAGAGTTGTGCCGTTACAACTAAATGTCGAATTACTACATCACGAGCTAAGTTTGAAGCGGGTTCGCTGTCAATAAAGTGCACAAAATCTGGTGTTTTATCTTTTGGAAAGAAGAAGTTGCCGCCAAGATAAGCGTTTCCTGGTTTGAAGTAGTCTACGAAAAGGGGATGCCAGCCTGAGATGCTTGATTGCAATAATAAGGATTGAGGAGTACCAGTCATTTGCAGGTAGATGCTGCTTTGAGCTGTATCAATAATATCTTGGAGATATTTATTGATCGATGACACTTTGTCTTGATTGATCTTGGTGTTCAAAGATGCTGCGTCTGCTTCATCGTCAATGATAAATAGTGGATTTCCTAAAAGCATATTTGTATTTCTGAATCTATTTGCCCATGCTTTAAGAACTCGGTAATTCTTTTTAACAACAACTACTACGGGTTTATCACCGTGGTTCCTAAATTTTTGTTCTTCATTTTCGTTGCATACTACGAAATCCGTCAAGTCGTTTTTTGCACGGTCATAGGTTTGCTCTTGAAGAGTAGTATTGTCAGTAGTCAGAAACAGAAAGAAGGGAAATCCGAGGTCAACGGCTTCACACATTACGCCAAAAACATGTCCAGTCTTCCCAGATTGAATGTTGCCAAATAGGAGTCCCATTTGATGGGATGCATAGTCAAATTGTGACAGTCGTTTTTCTCCTATTTGCTTTGCGGTCTTTTCAATCGAATCAGCAAAGCCGGTTTTTCCTTCATTTTTGATTTTATCTATATAGTTATCTAAGTAGCTCATCAATTACTTCCTTAAGCTAATCGCAAAAGTGGATCGTCCAAACATCTAAAGGCTCTTCTGTCCATTGTTTCTTGTCCAGGCGGTTCTTTTCATTTCGTTTGAAGACTTTGCCAAGTCTCTTCTCATTGGTCTTGTGCAATTCGAGCGTCGTCATGTGAGATTGTTTGAGCATCTCCTCAGTTACCATACCAAGTCTATCAGGATCGCCATCTTTATTATCAAAAGGCTTTAGCAGTCCAGACGCAACTAAGCGACCTTTGATCCATCTACCAAAGATACGGTCATTGCCGTAGGCTGTCAACTGCTTATTATTTTGAGCGGTAGTATGTGCTTCAAACATGTATCCATCATCAGTTACTAAGAAGAACGGCTTGTCTTTTGGATAATTAGGCTCGCGAGTAATATCTACGCTAACAGTAATTTGGGTTTCGAACCAGTTTCGTGGAGTAACTTTACCGTTCTTGCCTTTTCTACCGTTTCCGTAGCACACATTGATATTTGAACTCGTAAAGTCTTTTCTATCCGTACTGAAGCGATTTGCATACTTCGGAGCTTTGATTGGAATGTGAAACAAAATATCATTTTCTTTTTCGCTGAAGTGTTGAACTGAAGATTCAGTTAACTCAGATACATCTTCAATATTAGTCAATAAGTCGTTTCTTTCGTGAATAGTCTTGATCTCATCAATTTTCTCTACAGTGATACAACATTTCTCTAGCAAATTGGTGATAAACCCAGATAGCTCTTGGTTCTCTGCGATGTCTTCAGTCGTTTTAGAGAGTTCATATTGGCGTGAGGTACGGCTGGTTGGATCTAAGGCACCTAAGTTTGCAGATCCTAGAATACTGAGAAACGGCTTACCATCTTTCCAGAAGATGTACAGCTTGCCGTGATATTCCATACTTTTGACGATGTATAAGTCACCAATTCCACTGGCTTGCCATTTTTTGTGAAGACGAATTATTTCATTGCGAATGCTGCTGGGCATTCCATCAACGGAATACATTCCGCAAATCAGCTTAACGTCTTTAATATTATATTTTTCTACAAGTTCATCGACTTTTTGGAGCCCTTTTACAGAAACATAGCCTACTGCAATCTCAAGTTTATCAGATTGTGCAAGAGATTCTTCAAATTGTTCTGATATTGCCTTCTTGCCACTCGGTATTATCAACGGACGAACATCGGTATACAAAATTGACATCATTCATACCTCATTTCTAAGAAATCAAAACTATATTCCTATTAGTTTCTTGTTTAATTAAATTCTATCAGCTAAAAAATAGTTTGTCAGAAATGCTTTTTAGTTTACGGTGAGACATACTAGCAGAATATCTGCTAGTAAAATTAAGCGCATTATCATTGCCTGCTCCGTTCAAAAAAGGTAAAATGTTAGCATAGTCATATGCCAAAACGAGTGTTTTGGTAGAGATGATTTTTGTAGCAAGAAAACTGATTACTGAGGAGCTCAAATATGATTTTTAGGACTGCTGAACTTTTTGCTGGCCCTGGTGGTGGAGCGTATGCCGCCAAGCAAAGCCATTTCGTAGACAAGAACGGCGTAGAATGGGGATTTACCCACGCTTGGGCTAATGAATATGATCCCGACACTGTTGAAACCTATAAGCTGAACATTCTTAATGATCCAGATGCAAAGACTGTCTACTGTGAAGATGTTCGCAATTTTAATCTAGATGACGATGAGAAGCTTGGAAACATTGATGCTTTAATTTTTGGTTTTCCATGTAATGACTACTCAGTGGTGGGGAAGCATAAAGGTCTTGAAGGGACTTATGGTCCACTTTATAGCTATGGAGTACATGTCTTGAAGAGATATCAGCCTAAAGTTTTTGTGGCTGAAAACGTTGGTGGGCTGACGTCGGCAAACCAAGGTGAAGCCTTCATTCAAATTTTGAAGGCATTGCAAGAAGCTGGTTACACTCTGACACCAAACTTTTACAAGTTTGAACAGTATGGCGTTCCTCAGATGCGACACCGTATCATTATTGTTGGGATCAGAAACGACTTAGCGGAAAAGGGGATCAAGTTCCATGTCCCAGCACCGACTACGCCAAACCCATCTGACTACAAGACGGCGGGTGAAGCATTGACTAATCCACCGATTCCAGCTGATGCGCCAAACAATGAAATGACTCATCACAACAAACGTACTGTTGATATGCTTAATTATATCCCCGAAGGTGGCAATGCATGGTCGTTGTCTATTCCAGAAGAATTGCGTTTGCATGTTAAGGGGGCAAAACTCTCCAACATTTATAAGCGCTTGACCTTCAATAAACCGTCTTATACGGTAACGGGTTCTGGCGGTGGTGGCACTCATATGTATCACTGGAGTGAAAATCGCGCTCTAACAAATAGAGAGCGTGCGCGTTTACAGACTTTCCCAGATGACTATGTATTTGTTGGTGGGAAAGAAAGCGTTCGTCGCCAAATCGGTATGGCGATTCCGCCAGAGGGGATGAAGCATATTTTGATGGCCGTGCTTAGGACGTTTGCAGGCGTAGATTATCCGAGTGTTGAACCTACTGAGCGTTTACAGCCAGAAATCCTGTTCAATGTCAGCGGTAGCGAAGTCGCAAACTTAGTTAAACATTAATAGAGCATAAGAAAACTGTTTCCGCTGAGAGCTGGAAACAGTTTTTTGTATGTATTCAGACTAAGTTTAGGCGAATTCCGTCACGTCTTTGACATCATAACGGACAGTATCTGGAACAACTTCACTTGGGTCCGGTTTGCCAATGGAGATGGCCATCACTGGAATGTATTGTTCTGGGTCCAGGCCAAATTGTGCTGCAGCCTTGCTTGCATCATAGCCAGCCATTGGGTTGGTTTCGTAGCCGTGTTCACGGGCAACCAGCATCAGTTGCATGGCAACGAGTGAGGCATCAACCATTGCGTCTGCAACTAACATTTGCCGGTCAGCCTTTTCGTAAAGTGGAAGGAAGGTGTTAACCGCGGCATCGCGTGCTTCTGGAGTTACCTTCTTTTCTTCTACCATGCCATTCCACAGGTCACGATACTTCAGATATGACTTAGTGTTACCGAAAACCATGATCGTGGCTGGAGCAGTGTCAACTTGAGGGTAATTGAACGGCATTAAGAAATCGTGAAGCTTCGTCTTGCCTTCTGGAGTGTCGACAATAACAAAGTGCCAGGACTGCAGGTTGCAGGCACTTGGAGCAGAGATAGATTCATTAATGATTTCCAGCAATTCGTCACGGGAAATCTTCACGCTGGAATCATAGTGCCGGATAGACTTTCTGTTTTGCATGATATCTTTAAAATCGTTGTTCATTTTATTACCTCAAAGAATGTACGATTACATCTACATTTACATTGTAACCGATTGCACATAATAAACAACCATGTTTTACTGAAAATATTTTGTATCATCCGAACCGGAGAAAACGCTATAATATAAGTAGTAAGAAATGGTTAGAGATGTGTGAGAAATAAGGTGAGCAAAATGAAGATGAAGCATGCTAAGAGAATCGCCCTTTTGCTGGCTTTAGGCTATGATGGTGGTCAGGCTTTGAAGCGGTCAGCGCCATTCTTGAAGGGCGTGCAGGCAGGGATCCTCATGGAGAAGAGGAAGAGAAAGCTCAAGGAGAGCGAACCTGTCCAGAAACTTAAGGAATTAGCTGATAAATAGAAAATAATCGCCGATTGTAAAATTAAACTGAACACTGTTCCGATCCAGTAAGAAAAATCGCTTTCACTGGATTAGAGCACAAAAAATCCATTTCAACCATCTGGTAGAATATGAATTACCACAAACATT
>OGOF01000521.1_pt1 | contig 27982 bp, 28 predicted proteins | sample 1552621 | NCBI WGS metagenome assembly OGOF01 (sample SAMEA2580156, study PRJEB22360) | human gut metagenome | biome: human gut; feature: human-associated habitat; material: faeces | place: Denmark | collected 2008/2010
GCTTCTGCCTTAGGGGCAGCCACCAGACCAACAGTCATAGCCGCGGCAAGCGCGCCAGCCATCAAGATGGTACCGGAAATGGATCCCGACCAAATTGTCATGGTCAACCTGTCAGGCAGAGGGGACAAGGACGTTAATCAAGTTGCCGCCTACCTGGGTGAAGAAATTTAAGTGATTTAATATACAAGGCCGGAAAGAGACCCCATTCTCTTTCCGGTCTTCCTTTTGTCTGGAGATACGCAAGAAATTATATTGTTATCACTTTTTTCTCCTAAGAATTAGAACATTGTTTCTATAGGTAAAAACTGGTTGGTTTAGCTGTCGACTATCTGACCCGCTTTATGTCGGGGGCAAGTGCCCAAGAATCTTTCGAAATTTCGCTGCGGGGAGCAAGTAATATTGGAGAAGATGCTTTAGCTGCAAAGCTGCTGGCAGAAGCGAAAGGACTGGATGATCGCTCGATTACGAATGCCATTAAGCTGACCAGATTCGATGTCTACTACCGGGCTGGCCTTGGCTATAAGCCAGTTAGCGAGATTAAGCCGGATCAAGCAACGATTCAAAACGTGAGGACGATGGTTGAACGCTCACTGCATTTTCTTGAAGTCTATGGCCCAAAGCTGCTGGATGGATTTACTTTTGAAGGCGGCTATAAAGACACGGTAAGCAAGGGGGATGGTGACTTAACCACGGCTGACACCCTCTGGGACTTTAAGGTGTCGAAGGCGAAGGTGAAAAAAGAGTACACCCTGCAACTACTTATGTACTGGCGGATGGGCTTGCATTCGGTTCATCCGGAGTTTCAAAGCATCAAGTATCTAGGTATCTACAATCCCCGTCTGAATCAAGTCTATCGCATTGCCGTCACTGACATTTCTGAAGATGTTATTAGGGAAGTCGAAGAAAAAGTAATCGGGTATGGGATGCTGTAATGCAAAAAATGGTGGTTCAGAACGGACAATGTCATTAAGTTAAGGCATTGTGCTGGTTGAGCAGACCCATACCTTTTAATATACAGGGCGGGTCAAACCGTCAGTGTCTGGGTCAGCAATCCCCAGGCTGTCCCGGCTGCCAAAAGTTGGTCGGCATTGACTGGATAGCTTCCTTCTGGGTTGCCGCCAAAGCAGAAGTCCCGGTTTCACTTGCCGAATTTACCTGGAACTTCATCATAGATGCCTAAAAGGCTGGTTTCAACCAACTGGCTGATCTTATTTGCTTCAGCTGCCGCGATGATATTTTTGGTTGGGCGGTTGTTACCAGCGTCGTCATGGTCAACGACAGCTGAGAAGATCATATCACAGCCCTTAGCCGCGTCAACTACGACTTGTTTGTTGTTGATGTCACCATCGACCAAAGTTACCCGGTCTGGGTAGCGGTCTTTTAAGCTTTGCAAGTGGCTGGCCCGGCGCAGGAGCAAGACCAGGTCGATATCCTTGAACTTGTCTTCAGTCAAAATTCTTTCTTCAACAATGCGGGCAATTTGACCGTTAGCTGCCAAAATCAGTAATTTCATGTTTATTATTTTCCTTTCTGCTTGTAGGATTCTCTTGATGCTTTTATGATAGCGGGGCGCAAGCTTTTTGAAAAATGTTCAATGTGCAAGATAGTATGCAGGAAGGACATAGTAGATATCAAATGCTGTAAATTCTGATGTATATAAAAGATCATGATTGCGGATAACATAGGATCAGCCCTTTTTTCAGCCCTATTTTTTCGAAAATAGGCAATAAAGGTTGATCAAAAGGAAATGCTTTCACTTCAGTAGAGAAAAAGTTAAAATAGTATTTATAATGTAATACAATCAGCATCGTTAGGTAAGTTGCTGTTTAGGGAAGGGGAAAGCTATGACTTTAGAATCACAACTGGAAGACAACCTAATCGCGCAGTTGACGCAGGATGTCCATCAGTGGAAGTTCCGTGATGATTTACGCACCGTAGATCAGCTTTGGGACAACTTTTTCCGTATCTTGGAATCAAACAATAAGGATCAGTTAAATGACCATCCGTTGACTCCTAACGAAAAAATGACGGTGAGAACGGCGATCGTTAAACCGACCTTTTACCGGGCAACGGAGTTTATGGTCGGGGCCAACCGGCAGGTTCGCTATCACTTAAGAAGAGAAGATTCTTCTATTCCCGACGCTGATCTGCTGATTTTAGACAATACCAACATTGCGGGTGGAAACTCAGTTTATGAAGTTGTACACCAGGTTCAGCTACAGAAGAAGACCGCGCTTAATCAAGACCGTCGTTTCGACGTTAGTTTGTTGATCAACGGCTTGCCGGTAATTCACATTGAGCTTAAAGCTCCAAATGTTCCTTATAAGAAGGCCTTTAACCAAATTCAAAAGTATATCGACGAAGGACAATTTACTGACATTTACAGCTTCGTAGAAATGTTTGTGGTAACTAATGGTACTCAAACAAGATATATATCTGCTGGGCAGAATTTGAATGCCAAGTTTTTAACGGCCTGGGTTGATAAGAATAATAAGCGGGTAGACAATTATCTGAGTTTTGCAGAAGAGGTTTTGTCAATACCTGCTGCTCACCATATGATTGCCGACTATGTGGTTTTAGACAGCGAAAGCAAGAGCGTTATCCTGCTCCGTCCTTACCAGATACATGCGATTCAAGCGATTTTTAAGGCTTCTAGAGAGAGTAAGTCGGGCTATATTTGGCATACGACAGGGTCAGGTAAGACGTTAACTTCGTACAAGGTTGCCCGTAACTTGTTGCAAATTCCGTCAATTGATAAGTCAATCTTCCTAATCGACCGTAAAGACCTGGACACGCAGACTACAACTGCTTTCAAGATTTACGCCAACAACGATACGATCAGCGTTAACGAAACAAATAATAGTTATGACCTTGCTGACCAGCTGACTGATGGCGACCGGACTGTAGTAGTTACTACCCGCCAGAAGATGCAAAACATGTTTAAGCGGATTGATGAATTAGATCAGTTGCCTAAACGGTATGAGAATTTAAAGAATATGCGGCTAGCCTTCATCGTCGATGAATGTCACAGAACGATTACCCCTAGCCAAAAGCGGGAGATTGATAAATTCTTTAGCCGCAAACCGCTGTGGTATGGCTTTACTGGTACGCCAATTTTTAACGAGAATGCCCGGGCAAAGAATGGTCAAGACGCGCGGACGACTGAAGAATTATATGGGCCAGTCCTGCACAAGTATACGATCGGGGATGCAATTAGAGACAAGATGGTTTTGGGCTTCTCCATCGATAATCAAGGTGGCAGCAACGAAGATGGGAATGAAGAAGACACCAAGAAAATGGACCAGATTTACCGGTCCAAGGCACATATGCATTCAGTTGCGACGGCAGTAATTAAAGCGGCGTACCGCAAGCAGGGCCTTATTTCTGGTAAGAAATACTCAGCCATTTTGACGACTTCGTCAATTGAGCAAGCCCAGAAGTACTACCGTATCTTTAAGAAAATCATCGATGGGGAAGACGAAGAATTCAAGATTCCGGAACGAATCAAGAAAGTGGCACCAGACTTCCCAAAGATCGCTATTACTTACTCAGTTAGTGAAAACGAAGATGATTCAGAATCAGTGCAAGATGAGATGAAGCAGTCGCTTGCGGACTACAACGCCGTTTATGGGACGAACTTCTCGATGGCTGAGCTGGATCAGTACAATCAAAACGTTAATGCCCGGCTTGCCCGCAAGAAGGCTCAATACCAAGCTGACAACCAACGCTTAGACCTAGTGATAGTTGTTAACCGTTTGCTGACTGGTTTTGACTCACCAAGTTTGTCGACTTTGTACATTGACCGGCCGCCAATGAGTCCACAGGACATTATCCAGGCTTTTTCTAGAACCAACCGGATTTTTGATAAAGACAAGACTTGGGGACAAATCGTAACTTACCAGTATCCCAAGACCTTTAGTGAAAAGATTGATGATGCGATCGTCCTATATTCTAATGGCGGGGAGAAGTATGCGGTTGCTCCAAGCTGGGAAGAATCAAAACAAAGCTACATATCAGCCCGGTCTAAAATTGAAATGTACAGCTTCGACGCAGATGGACCGTCAATTTATGATGCTTCCAAGGAAGAAAAGAAGAAATTCGTTAAAGCTTTCCAAGAATTTGACAAGGCTTTGGCTGCAATCAAGACCTATGATGAATTAGATACCGAAGAAGGCCTAATGCAATTAGGTGTGAGCGACATTACACCAGATGATTGGGAAGCCATGCGGGGAGTTTATGAGGATATTCTGGACGATCTGCGGAAAGATCCAGATGAAGATCCTGATCACAATGACGACATCGATGATGAATACGAACTTGAGTCATTTGGACAAAAGGAAATCGATGAGCGCTATATCATGAACTTGATCCAGGCATTCTTGCCAGAGAGCTCTAACAATCAAGAAGAAGCTAGCAGCAATGAAATTTCGCCTGAGACAGTCAAGGAAATCAATGGCCACATTGATGAATTGGCGAAGACAAACGAGCTTTTGGCAGAGATCATGCGGAAGCTCTGGCAGCAGATTTTGCAGGATCCGGCTAAATACGCTGGCAAGCAGGTCGATGAATTGCTGGAGTCCCTAATTGACCAAGAATTACAATCAATCATGCGTGAGTTTGCTGATAAATACAAGGTTGACTACGATCAGTTCCGGTACGTTATGGCTAACTATGACCCTAAGTTAAAGGGAAATAAGCAAAAGGGGATGAATGACCTTTTGGACAAGGAACGTTTTATCGATTACTTGAATGACAATCCGGATTCTGACTTAAATAAGCCGTACCGCTGGAAGAGTGAAGTTCGGGAACAGGCCAAGCAATACTATGTCGATAAGATTGGGCCGTTAATTAACAGAGAAGCATAGAAGGAAGAAGAATATGGCAGAAGAAAATTCAAAAGTTAGCTTGCAGAGTGGTTTGTTTGCGGCTGCAGACGTCTTGCGTTCAAAGATGGACGCCAATGAATATAAGAACTATCTTTTAGGGACTGTTTTCTATAAGTACCTTTCAGACCAACAGCTTTATAAGTTGGCTGAAGATGCTGGTGAAGATGATATTACTTTAGACGAAGCTCAGAAGATCTATGAGGAAAGTCTTGAAGAAGAAGACCTCTTGGAAGAAGTTAAGGATGAGCTTGGATATTTGATCGAGCCGGAATACACCTACACCAAGATCTTAGATAATGCCAACGATGGCAGTTTCCAACTCAATCAGTTAGGGGATGCCTTTAACAAGCTAGAAAGCCAAGGCAGCAGTTTTGAAGGCTTGTTTGACGACTATGACTTGTATTCAAAACGGCTGGGGCAAAACTTGCAAAAGCAGACAGACACAATTGCCGGAGTGCTTAAGGCAATCGGGAAATTAGAACTGGTTAAGACTCCTGGTGACACCTTGGGGGATGCTTACGAATACTTGATCAGTCAATTTGCCTCAGAATCAGGTAAGAAGGCCGGTGAATTCTATACCCCTCAAGAAGTTTCTGAACTTTTGGCACGGTTGACTTTAGTCGGTAAGGATTACTCTTCTGGGATGAGCGTTTACGACCCGGCTATGGGATCAGGTTCACTGCTGCTGAACTTTAGAAAGTATGTTCCAAACTCATCAAGAATTACTTATTACGGGCAGGAAATCAACACATCAACCTTTAACTTGGCTAGAATGAACATGATTTTGCACCACGTTGATCTGGCAAACCAGAAGCTGAGAAACGGTGATACGTTGGACGAGGACTGGCCAGCTGAAGAAACCACTAACTTCGACTCAGTTGTTATGAACCCGCCATATTCACTTAAATGGAGCGCGGACAAGGGCTTCTTGGATGACCCACGTTTTTCTAAATACGGTGTTTTGCCGCCAAAGTCTAAGGCGGACTATGCTTTCTTGCTTCACGGCTTCTACCACTTGAAGCATAGTGGGGCAATGGCAATCGTTCTGCCGCACGGGATTCTTTTCCGTGGCGCGGCGGAAGGAAAGATCCGGCAAAAGTTGCTTGAAGAGGGCGCGATTGATGCAGTAATCGGTTTGCCTGCAAACTTGTTCTACTCAACTGGTATCCCAACTACTATTGTCGTTCTTAAGAAGGACAAGCAGGATCGGAGCGTGCTGTTTATTGACGCATCTAAGGAGTTCGAAAAGGTTAAGACTCAGAATAAGTTGCGGCAAGAAGACATTGATAAGATCTTGAAGACATATGAAGAACGACCAGTAGATGTTGAGAAGTATGCCCACTTAGCAAGTTTTGATGAGATCAAAGAAAATGACTTCAACTTGAACATTCCTCGTTACGTTGATACTTTTGAGCCAGAACCAGAAATTGATCTGCGGGACGTGGCTAAGGAGCTGCGGGATATTGATCAACAGATCAATGAAAACGAGAAAGAATTGGTAGGGATGCTTAAGGAATTGACTTCAAGTGACGATGATATCATGGCAGGTTTGCAGAGCATCATCGAAGATTTTGAGGAGGAAATCCGCTAATGAAAGATGAAAGAAAGGCCCCTAAACTGCGGTTTAAAGGCTTTACTGACGATTGGGAAGAGCGTAAGTTATCAAGTGGATTACGTGAATATACAGATAGAGTAATTGTTGAAGATGATAAGGAGTACTACCAGATTTCTGTACGTAATAATTTTGGAGGAATTACGTTACGGGGATCAAAAATGGGAAATAAAATAGGTCGTAAACGTCAGGCTAAAATTAATTTAACAAAGTACCCTCAAACCCTGATCTTCACAAGACAAACGGTAGAACAAGGTGGTATTGGTTGGGCAGATAAATACTGTGACGGTGCTATTGTTACAGAGAATATGCCGACGATTTCGTTAGATACATCCGTATTTTCTAAGTATTTTCTTACTAACTTATTTCAAACAAGAATTTTTTATAAAAATGCAATATTAGATAATATCGAAGGCGGTTCTGCTCAAATTGCAATACATGAATCTAAATTTTTATCTTCTACCCTATTATTTCCAAATTTGGATGAACAAGAAAAAATAGGTCAGTTCTTCAAACAATTAGATGACACTATCGCTCTTCATCAACGTAAGTTGGATTTGCTCAAGGAACAGAAAAAAGGATACTTGCAAAAAATGTTCCCTAAAAATGGGGCCAAAGTTCCTGAATTGCGATTTGCGGGATTTGCTGACGATTGGGAAGAGCGTAAGTTAAAAGATGTTTTAGACATATCCAAAACCAAAAATAAAGCTCAGCAGTATGGAAAGGTCGATGTTCTGTCTGTATCTCGAGAAGTTGGAACTGTTAATCAAATAAAACATCAAGGTCGATCGTTTGCTGGATCTGACCTTTCTAATTACAAGGTAGTCCAAGGCGGTGAATTAATATATACCAAAAGTCCACTTAAAGGCGCTCCCTACGGAATATTTCAGGTCGCGACTATAAAAGGAATTATATCCCCTTTATATGCTGTGTATACGTCTACAGATAAAGCTTATACGCCATTTGTAGCGACGGCATTGAAAAACGATAATATCGCTACACACTACCTAACTCCATTAGTCACAAAAGGCGCAAAAAATACTATTAATGTGACTGATGAAGGAGCATTAGAAGGAAAACTACAATTTCCAAGTATTTTGGAACAAAAACAAATTTTTATATTTTTCAAACAACTAGACGATACTATCGCTCTTCATCAACGTAAGCTTGAAAAACTCCAAGAACTTAAAAAAGGGTATCTACAAAAGATGTTTTGCTGAGCTTAATTTCACTGGGGAGGTCATTAGGGGATCTGCTCAACTGTGGTCAGAGGTTGCATACCGTGCGCTGTCCATCCAGGCCGCTCCAGGAATGGTTTGACCGCTATTGGGAGGCTCACAATGACTCAGAAGAATAAAGACATTCGCCGGGAAATCATCAAAGCAGGTCTCTATAACTATGAGGTTGCTGAGGCAATGGGAGTTTCTGAAACCTACTTTAGTAGATTGCTCCACAGCACACTGCTCCCAAGCAAAAATTACATCCCTTCCGCCTGTTCCTGCATAACCTGGCAGAAAGCGAGTACCAAAGGATCTGCTTCATCTTTCCGGCAGACCAGGCCATAGTCCAGCGGGGCGGGGTAGTTCAATTAAACTTTACCGCCTTGATCTCATCTGCTTTTCCGATCGCCACAAAACTTGGCATCACGGTGATCCCTAGACCCGCCTTGACCATTAAGCTGACGATCTCAACATCGTTAACGTAGCTGATGTCCAAGTCATCGACCTTCTTTCTGATCGTCTCCTGTAGCTTCAGTTGTTCTGGTGGGCACCAGTTGTTGTCCATCAGCAAAATCTTTTCTCCTGCCAAATCACCCAGGTCAAGTTCCTCTCTGTCACTTAAATGATGGTCTGCAGGTACGAGTGCCACAAAGTGTCCGCTAAAAAGATGATAGTACTTCACCTCGGCTAGATCAGTGATATCATCATGTGTTGTAAAAATCACATCGCTATCATGGTCAATCAAGTGGTGTTTGAGCCGGTTATGATCAAATCCCTCAAGAAAGATCTTGCAATTCGGGTATTCCCGGTGAAAAGCTTTGATCATCTCTGGCAAAATTGCTTGCTCTAGCGGGGTATCCGTAATTCCAATCGTTAAGTTGCTTTGCTCCCGGTTGAAAGAATTTCTGGTCCGCTGCAGAGCCTTGTTATAGCTGTTGGTCAAGCTCTTGCTGTCATCGTAAAACAGCTTCCCATTCTTAGTCAGCTGTACTTCCCGGTGGTTACGGTAAAAAAGTGTGACGCCAACTTCGCCTTCTATCCGCTGAATGATCCGGCTAACGGCTGGTTGAGAAAGGTGTAGGTTTTCCGCGGTCTTTGAATAGTTCAAACTCTCCGCCAAATTGATAAAAACTTCCAACTGCCTTAAGTCCATCTTTGTCTCCTTATGCATTTCCGGTATAACCGATACCAACTCGATATTTCTCAACTCAATTATTGCATGATAAATTAATAGTTGAAAGCGTTCTAGTTGATAAAAAGGAGAAAAAATAGAATGACTAAGCTTTACGACAATGTTGACCACTTAGGCACTAATGCATCTGCTGCATATACTGTTGAAACGGACGTCCTGGTTGTGGGCGCAGGCAATGCAGGGATGGAAGCCGCCGCGGCTGCTAAGCGCTAAAACCATCTTGATTGAGAAGGAAAAGACTATCAACCTAATGCGGGTGGGTTTGGCCAGTGTTGGCTCCCGGGCGCAAAAAGCCGCCGGCGTGACCATCAACAAGCAAGAATTGGTAGAAAGCCTGGCCGCTTTTGCTCAGCACAATGTCGACCAGCGCCTTTTGGAAACCTGGGCTGACAACAGCGGGGCAACCTTGGACTGGCTGGAAGAAAAGGTCCTCAAGCCACATGGTGCCCATCTCAGAGCTGAAGCTGATGCCATGGTAACCAATAAGGCCTACCAGGCTTTCCCAACTGAAAATGATCCGACTTTTGACGACCAAAGCTTTACCTCATATGGTGACTGGTTCCTGGAATACCAAGAAAAACATGGGGTGGACCTCCGCTTTGAAACTATCTTGGTGAACTTGATCAAAGAAGCTGGCCGGGTAACTGGAGCCTTGGTGAAGGACCTGGTGAAGGACGAATACTACCAAATTAACGCAAAGAAGGGCGTTATCCTGACGACGGGTGGCTACTCAGCCAACGTTGACCTGCTTAAGGAATGGAACCCGCTGTCTTTGAAGAAGAACGTCTACAATGACTCACCTCGCTCAAACGGGGCAGGGATTACTTCAGCCTTGAACGTCGGCGCAATCCGCGATGAAGAACCAGCTGAAACGATTTTTGACCGCGGCCTGGTACCAGTTGGCAAAAAGACTGAAGACATGTACTACCAAACCGCTACTTACGACCACTGGCTCTGGATCGGTTCATACCCATTCCTTAAGGTTAACCTGCGCGGTGAACGCTTCGCCAATGAATCTGTTCCTTACCAATTCATCGTCAACGCCGCTGCTAAGGAACCTGGCTACCTGTACGCCATGATTTGGGACGATAACTACGCTGAAGCTCTGGAAAAAGTCCATATGCTTGGCTGCGCCCACTACGGCTTCCCTGGTTATATGAAGGATAAGGAAGCCCTTGTCGCTGACACTGAACAACATGTCAAGGATGGTCTGGTCGTAAAAGCTAATACTTTAGAAGAATTAGCTGAAAAATTGAATCTGCCAGCTGACAAGCTGAAAGAAGCTGTTGCTAACAACAACCAAGCAGTGATCGACCACCAAGACAAGGAATTCGGCAAGGAAGCCTGCCGGATTACGCCAATCAAGAAGAAGCCTTACTACGGCTGCGTTCTGGGTGGCCGCATCCTTTGTACTTTTGACGGGCTCAGAATCAACACTAAGATGGAAGTTTTAGATGAAAATCATGACCCAATTCCAGGCTTGTATGCGGCAGGTAACGATGCCGGTGGCTTCTTCTGGGGCAGCTACAATGACCGCGCTCCAGGTTTGGCAGCCAGCCACGCGCACACCTTTGGCCGTCTGGCTGGGCAATCTGTTGCTGGATTGACAGCAGATGAACCAGGGAAGGCCGTTGCTCAAGAAGCACACGTTGACGCGGCAAGTGGGGCAAGCCACATCTAATAAGTTAATTCAAACAGTTCTATAAATGCTACCCAAGCTGTATCTGTCATTTTGATAGATACAGCTTTTTTGATTGCTCTTGACCGCGGTTGGCACTGTCTTAAGCGGAATTTGGCGCAAGAAACGCGATGATGAATAATCAATTTTTTCCTCACTAACAGGGAAGGGAATAGGTCTGCTCTATATGGGCAGGCCTATTTTTTCTGCCAGATGTTATAATGAGAGCGAGGTGAAACTGATGAAATATAAAGCCGCGATTTTTGACATGGACGGCACAATCTTAGACACGAGCGCCGACTTAACAAGTGCATTGAACTACGCGTTTGAACAAACCGGCCACCGGCATGACTTTACCGTTGAAGACATCAAGAACTTCTTTGGCAGCGGGGTCGTGGTGGCGGTCACCCGGGCCCTGGCCTATGAAGCCGGCAGCAGCCGGGAAAGCCTGGTCGCCTTTGGCACCAAGGATGAACAAATCCCCGAAGCTGTTACCCAAGCAGAAGTTAACCGGGTTCTGAAAGTTTTCAAGCCATATTACGCTGACCACTGCCAGATTAAGACTGGTCCCTTCCCAGGGATCTTGGATTTGATGAAAAATCTCCGGCAAAAAGGCGTCAAGCTGGCTGTCGTTTCCAACAAGCCAAACGAAGCCGTCCAGGTCCTGGTCGAAGAACTTTTCCCTGCCAGCTTCGACTTTGCTTTGGGTGAAAGAAGCGGGATCCGCCGCAAACCTGCTCCTGACATGACCAGTGAGTGCGTCAAGGTCTTGGGCGTGCCAAGAGACAAGTGCGTCTACATCGGCGACTCTGAAATCGACATCCAGACCGCGCGGAATTCTGAAATGGACGAAATCGCGGTAAATTGGGGCTTTAGAAGCGTGCCATTTTTACAAAAACACGGGGCAACTGTGATAGTGGATACAGCTGAAAAGCTGGAAGAAGCAATTTTAGGTGAATAAGATGGAGATCAAGTTTGAAGAAGAGCAAAAGCGGGCCGCGGTATATGATGACGGCAAGCTGATTGGCCAGTGCGTATATGAAGATAAGGGTGATCACTGGATCATCACAAGGACTAAGGTAGATCCAGCCTATGGCGGACAAGGCCTGGGCCGGAAGTTGGTTGATACCGTTGCTTCTACTGCCCGGGAGAAGGGGGCCAGACTGCGGGCGACTTGTTCTTACGCGGCTAAGGTCTTAACCAAGCCGGGCTATGAGGATTTACGGTAATCGAAAGAGCATCCCCTCCGCGAATTTGTGGGGCAGGGATGCTCTTTTGCTTTAAGATGGTATAATTTTAACTTAAGAATTGAAGCCCAGAATTGGGACGGCAAACACCGGCTAGATACCCTATTTATAGATTGCTTAGGGGGTTGATGATGACCCCAGCGGATACGCCCGGGCAATAACTAGAAAGTGGCTTGCTGGGGCTGTAAAACGGGTATATGAACCGGGAACGCAATTTGATCTAGTCCCGATGCTAACAGGTGAACAAGGAATAGGGAAAAGTTCATTAATTGCCCGGCTGGCATCCCCTGCCTTTTTCAGTGATTCCCTTGCTGGCATGTCTGATAAAGATGATAAAATCTCACTTTTGGGAAACTGGCTAATTGAATTAGGGGAATTAACCGCCCTTAAACGTTCCAGCATTGAGCAAGTCAAGGCATTTATTAGTTCAAGAGTTGACAAGTTCAGAGAGCCATACGGGAAAATAGCAACCGACCACCCCCGCAAGTCTGTTTTCATTGTGACTACTAACGAAAACGAGTTTTTAAAAGATACTACAGGTAACCACCGTTTTTTCCCGCTCTTTTGCCATAAAGATAAAATCAAGCTTAACCCGAATGACCGCAAAGCCTTAACCGATGATTATATTTTGCAAGTGCTGGCAGAGGCTAAAGAAGCTTACAAGCATGGGGAGCGGGTATATATTACCGAAAAGCAAGACCCGGCAATCTATAAGCAAGCCCAGGAAGCACAAGACCGAGCAACAACCGAGGACACGTTCACGGTTAAAGTTGTTGCTTACTTAGATAGCTATGTGCCTAGAAATTATCACGGCTTAACAGTTAAGGAAAAGCGGGACATTCTCAAGGGCGGCCAGACTTTAAAGAGCCTAACAAACATGCATCAATTACAGGAAACAAGCACCCGGGAAATTCTGGAGGTGGCTTTTGAATTTGACCCCAAAGACTTTGCCCGGGATAGAGTGAGCCAAAGAAAAATTAGAGAGGCAATAGCTGGCCTTAAAAATTGGGAATATTCCAAGCACGTTAAGGGGCTAGTGTCTGGCAAAACTGTTCGGGGCTTTTACAGAGTAAAACGGGCTTAACCCTTGGGGCTGTAAGGCTTGGGCACTTAGGGCATTAAGGGCACTATAAAAGACTTTAGAAATGAAGTAATTTTTGATTGTATATGTATATATAGAAGAGGCTTTGCATATAGCGCCCTAACCCTTGGGGCTGTAAGCTTTAGAGCGTGGGCACTAGTGCCCAACTAGCGCCCCATAGCGCCCAAAGTCTACAGGCTGTAAGGATTAGCCCACTCCCCCAGCAACTGAACGAGTTCAAAATTGAGCCAGTTAAATTGGCATCCCCTGCCGGGGGTGCTTGATACCTAGAAAAGAGATTCAACCATGAAAAACACAACCTATATTGTTACCTACACTTTTAGAGAGATTGCACCGGCTAGCCGGGGTGCATTCGCTGGCAATGACCTAGAACAGCTATTAGACCTAATCAGCAATTAGACCTAATCAGCAATGAATTAGAGTTAGACCCGGGCAAAGTGTTTTATATTACCGAAATGACCGGGGACAAGGTAGCAACGCCGCTAGCAACGGTTAACGCAACAACAGGCGTTATTATTTCTGGACACCCCACCGCCGGGATGCTGGCAGATATTGAGGCAATCAGAAAAGCAACGATTAAATAGAAAGCTGGAATGAAGTCGCGCGCTAGACCGGTTTGACCAAGGATCGTGACTTACGCAACCTTCCAGATGAGTTAGTGAACCAGCTCATGAGTAAGCGGAATCGAATTCCAAGAAAGTCACTAGACTATCGGACACCTTATGAGGTATTTATGGAACATATCACAGAGGATCAACGACAACTTTTTTCTAACTTAAATTGACATTTCAGGAAAGCTTAAATTGGTCTAAAACGATGTGTTTAGTTGGAGAAACTTCATCAATTGGTGTTACGCTGTAAGCAGTGACTGGTTGAGTAGCGCAAAAAGGTGCAAGAAAGTAAAAATTTTCAGTTCAAACTGGACAATCACTATCCAAGTTGTATAATATAATTGTGAGCGTTATCAGATCCTAATACCTATTTTTGGGGGCGTTATTTATGGTTAAAAGTAAAGCAATTATGATTGGTGCAGGGCTATCGAACATGGCTGCGGCGGTCTATTTGATTCAAGATGGTCATTGGGACGGCAAGGACATCAAGTTCTACGGTGTCGATATGCACGGTGCGAACGATGGTGGTGCCACGACCGATTTTACTAATGAGTATTGGAACAAGAATCATCCGATGGAAAACACGACTGGGTATGTTGCCCGTGGTGGTCGGATGCTGAATTACCGGACGTACGTTGACTTAATGGATTTGTTGGGCCGGATTCCATCGGTAACTGAACCGGGGATGACGGCGGCCGAAGATACGCGTGACTTTGATGCTAAGCACCGGACCTATGACATTGCACGGTTGATGCAAGGCGGAAAGGGCATTATTAATGCGGGTAAGTTAGGGTTCAACAACAAGGATCGGACCTTACTCACCAAGTTGATCATGATGCCAGATAGTGAAGAAACGAAGCTCGACAACGTTTCGATTGCCGAATACTTCAAGGATGACCCACACATGTTCCAGACGAACTTCTGGTATATGTGGGAAACGACTTTTGCTTTTAGAACCCAAAGTTCTGCTCAAGAACTGCGGCGTTACATGCACCAAATGATTTATGAATTTACGCAAATTGAACACTTAGTTGGGGTTAACCGGACGCGTTACAACCAATTCGAAAGCATGATTTTGCCACTAATCAAGTATCTGCAAGGGCAAGGTGTCACATTCATCGACAACAAGATCGTCAAGGATTGGCAGTTCAAAGACACGCCAATGCAAGATGAGATTACGGTCACCGGTTTAGTGATTGAAGATGCTCAAACTGGTGAGACCGAAGAAATCGAAGTGGACGACGACACCGCGGTCATCTTTACGAACGGTTCGATTACCGATTCTGCCACGATGGGGGACTACAACACACCAGCGCCTGAAAATATGGATTATGGCGTCAGTGCTAGTCTCTGGAAGAAAGCGACTGAACGTTTCTACAACCTAGGGACGCCAGACAAATTCTTCAACGATCGCAACGCCAGCGAATGGGTCAGCTTCACGTTGACGACCAAGAATCATTTATTCCTCAACGAAATCGTGCGGATCACGACACAGGAACCTGGGAATGCCCTGAACTCCTTCTTGTCGACGACGCCAATCACACCGTTGAATCAAAAGGATGTCAACATGTCGATCGTGGTGCACCATCAACCACACTTTACGACTCAGCAGCCAAATGAAACGGTTCTCTGGGGCTACTTCTTATACCCACGGCGTCAAGGTGAGTTCGTTAACAAGCCGTATATCAAGATGACGGGGAAAGAAATGGCACAAGAATTGATTGGTCAACTGTCGAAGGTCGACCCTGGTCCTGGCAACATCAAGGATAAGGAAAAAGAAATCTTGGACAGCATTATCAACAATATTCCGGTATACATGCCATATGCCTCAGCGTTGTTCAACAATCGGGCCAAGTCAGATCGGCCAGAAGTCTTACCAAAGCATTCAACGAACTTAGCCTTCACCGGTGAATTTGCGGAACAACCATACCAGATGATCTTCACGGAACAAAGTGCGGTTCGTTCTGGTGAAATTGCCGCTTACCACTTTGCTGGTGTGCCAATGGATAACTTGGTCAAGACTCCGCGGTATGACAAGGATCCAAAGACCTTGCTCAAGGCAACTAAGAAGATGTTTGACTAATCAAACTAGTACCAGGCGGTTGTTCGCCAGTGCTAATAATTAAAAATGAAAATGCCACTCGTGATGAGCTTATCAGTCATGGGTGGCATTTTTGGCATGCTGCATTGGGGGCTGCAGCATGATTTAGGATTGAGGCTTTAAGAAATTGCAGTAGTTCAGAGTCAGCATTGCCAGCTCAGCTAAAGTTTTGCAGATGCTTTGATACTAGTTTTGTGAGTCGGATGGGCTGTTGTTGGCTTTAACGGTGAGTGCTTTTTAGCGGCCAGCTTTGTCACTTTCTTGGTGGCTTTCGGGGCCGCTTTTTTAGTTGCTTTCGAAGTTACTTTCGGGGCAACCTTTTTCGTCACTTTTTTCGTGACGTTCTTGGCCGCTTGCTGGTTGGTTCTCTTAGCTGCCTTCTGCATGGTCTTCCGAGTGACCTTCTTAGTGGTCTTTTGAATGCCCTTTCGGTGTTTTTTGTCGAGGAAGCTGATTTGATGGTCAACTTGGGTGCCCGTTTAGTGGCCTTGGTTACGGTCTTATTGGCCTTCGAGTGCTGAATCATTCGTTGTAGTGAACCGATTGTGCCTCGATTGCTGGTGGAACCCGATTGCATGATAGTGGAAATATTAGATGGCTGAAAATAGCCACCACCGATTCCGAATAAGAATAGGCAACCGGTTACGGTAATTGGCAGCCATTGAACACCAACTAACAGCAAGCCAACGAAAGCTAGCGGCAATAATCATATTCCAGGTGATCGGTTCAGCCGAACGCCCATTTGGATATTGGACAGCCCTAGTTCACAAAAGGTTTCGATTTTAATTCGTTCGGAATAGGTTATACTAGACAAAAGATCAGCTCCTAAAAGATGGGTTTGTGGTAAACACCATTTTAAGGGAAGCTGATCTTTTTTGTCCGAACGGCGTTCTGATTAATTTTACAATCTGCCATTTGTATTCTCATTTGTTCCACGCTGTTCAGGCGAATATGGATCGGGCCAATAGACAGTAACACCTAACCTTTCGCTGATTTCATCAAGATGAAGAAATTCGGTCCCATGATCTGGTGTAATAGAATGAACAAATTCTTTAGGGATGGTCCCTAACAGTTCAACTAAGCCTTTATTTATCTCCTGCGAGTCCTTTTGCACAATCTTTTTGATAAGCGTAAGCCGACTAAGCCGATCAACAACCGTTAAAAGGATGGAGTGACCCGTTCGACCAATCACAATATCAATTTCCCAGTCACCTATACGTTGACGCTAGTTGATAAAACCAGGGCGCTCATGGATCGAGATATAGTCGGTCTGTACGTCTCGATGTCGTCTAGTATTCTTTGAATGCCGAGTCCGATGTTTATGTCTGAGATGGCGCTGAATACCGGTATCACCACGTGAGGAGTACTTCTCACCTAAATTGTGTTGATAGATATGACGGTAAATTGTGTTGTAGCTACACACCATTGATGTTCCTTATTAAAGCGAGCGGTAATCTGCTCTGGTGACCAGTGCAGATCTAAGATGTAATGAACAATTTGACGGCGTAATTGTGGATGGCTGTCTAATAGCCGCTTCTTGTGACAATTCTGCCGCTTTTGATGATAGTCATTATCTGCTTTGCTTGGGGAATAATTACCTGCACAACGTTTTAACTCCCGTGAAATAGTCCTTGGATTTCGCCCCAGCCGTAATGCAACAGCCCGGATAGATAACCCCCTTAGCTCGTAAAAAAATAAGTATTTCACGTTCTTTTATAGTAAGATGTTTATAGCTCATACCGGATACCTCGAATTGTTTGATTTGGTCGTTAAACATATTCTACCCGGTATGGGTTTATTTTTTTACTTTGTGTTGCATTTCAATTGCAAATTCGCCCGGATAAAAAAAGAAGGCGATCACGCCTTCAAAGAATGTTACTTGTCAAATTTATCTTTCAGATTGTCAACAGCATCTTTAGCCGTATCTTTGGCATCAGCTAACTTATCCTTAGCCTTGGCAACTAAGCCTTCAGCCTTGCCCTGGGCTTCACGGATTTTGTCACCGGTTGCTTTGCCTTCAACTTCCTTGGCCTTGCCGCTAACTTTATCTTTGGCGTTCTTAGCTTTGTCTTCTAAACTCATTTTGTAGCCTCCTGATAAAAATAATTGTGAAGCGTAATTGTTCGAGTAAAAAGGTCACTGTTTTCCGCCAGCGACCTAAAGGTTATTAACTGGATAACCCTTGAACAGCTACAGCTATAGAATAAATCGGTCTTAATTGAAAGTCAACCAAAACGGCATGTTATGTATTAATTTCAAACCCATCGAAATCGACTGGTTTAAAAACGGAGGTGTGGTGGTATGTAATGAAATCCGACAAAATCCGACAATTGACGACTTTTTATTCGTCACCTAAAAAGCAGCAAAAGACTATCATGTTGCTGTTTTCAGGCGAAATGAATGGATCATTGTCAATAAAGTGGACAGTTTTTATGAAATTAGTTGCTTTCTGAAAAGTATTTAGCTTCTTTTTGATCTGGTGCCAACAAATTATTAGCTGAGTGTGGCCTTCTGGGATTATAGAAGCCTTCAATATATTGGAAAACAGCTTGTTTAACTTCAATTAGGTTTTTAAAGTGGCGGCGACTAAGTTCTTCTTGTTTTAAATATTTGAAGAAGGTTTCAGTTTTCATAAAGATGCTGATTACGAATAGCCAGAATGCTAGCTTTCTAAGCCCTTTTAAATCTTGGTATGAGAAGGCTGATTGACCACTAGCTTTACGGGCGTTCGACCTATCTGCGTGTTGCTCATGATGATACCACCTGCTTAAACCGGCTAGTTTTACTAAATTTCTGAACACTTAGCATTATCTCTTTTCTTTATCGGCCTCGCTGTTTAAGAACTTTTCCAACCATTTTTTTAAAATTCTAGGCTGTTTATCTCATGCTGAATAGCAATTGTATCAGGCTTCTTAGAGTCCAATTTATCAGCAAACTCTTTTAAGTAGTAGTGTTTAGCCATTGCTTCTGAATAGCTCATTTTAATTCCTCCTTGTTTATCTCTACAATAATAGTATAACGATTCCCCCTAAATTATGATTATTGCTAGTGTAGTGTCATGATGATATCTTGATAATACTGGCACGGATACTACGCATGCGGCTCTATATCAGCAGTTATAGTTCTGATTGAACATGCTTTAATTGTCAGTATGACATTACACTAGCCTTTTAGCAAGAATCACATGTTAATTATATCATGCTAATTCCTGCTACTAAACTAATTGCGTTTAAAGCTGTGAACCTATCCAGAAAATGTTGTTAAAAATATTGCACCGAATTTTGCAATATTGCACCGAATTAATAGGACTGTTTAAAAGTTCACCATTGCATAAATAGCGTTATACCGCTAATTGTAACCCCTGCTAAACTGCCTTGAATTAGCGTCTATCTTTCTATATGAATTATAGCATTTATCAGCTGGTAAAAAGTACTGGCCGCATACTCCTAGAAAGGAAATAACTGGTCAAGTTCCGCGAAAGTCGGGTAGGGCGGCAGGCCTTTTAATTTGGCGAAGATGAAGGGGACAAACAGAGAAGAAACATAGATGACAAGCCAAGTCTGGTCTGACTTGTCAAAATAGCTCCAACAATCTTTGAGCTTAAAGGATTCAGCTTCGTCATCAAAAAGATATGTGTACAAGCGGGCATCGAATAAGATCAGCAACTCAAAAATTGATAAGATAAATTGCGTCTGGGTGTTGAATTCAAAATAGCTGTAGGTCAAATTGATGAGCGTGATCAATTCAGCCGCGATCATCAGCAAGCTGAGCTCCAACTGGATCAGGAGCAGGCAAAGCTCAGTGATTAAAGCAGGGATGCTGTCGCCCACCAGGCCATTTCTCCAAGCTTGCGGTAGGGCCAGCAGCTTGCTGATAGTGCCGGCCGTTTGGGCGCCACCAATAACGAAATGGAAATGACTGCTTTTCTGGAAAGCTTGAAGAAGCTGGAACAGTTGAGTCTGACCCAGCAGCCTTTGCTGTTTGTCTTGAACTCCCAGTACGTTATCAAGTCGGTTAGCGACACAAAAGATGGCCCGGCCTGGATGAAGAGCTGGGAAAAGCGGGACTGGAAGACGGCTAACGGAAAGCCAGTATAGCAAACCAGGAACTCTGGCAGGACATTGACCGGGAGCTGGCCAAGTTCGATAGCTCCAAGCTGAAATTTGCATGGTTAAGAAGCACTGTCAGTGATGCTGGCAGCGACTTTGTTGACAGCTTGCTGATAAAACGCATGGATGAATGATGTGCTATAATCCAATATATTAATGCAAATTTAAGGAGGAACACATGAGCCTATTTCAAGCAAACGACATTAACGCCGGCGTTGAAGAATACCAGAAAACGCCGCAGGCTAAACTGATCGACGTCAGAGAAGAGGATGAGTACGCGGCAGGGCACATCCCGGCCAGCATCAACATCCCCTTGAGCAAGATCGAGTCTGCCCAAGGCGAGATCACGGATCTTGATACCCCGCTCTTTGTCTATTGCCGAAGCGGCAACAGAAGCGGTCAAGCAGTTGCCTGGCTTAAGCAAGCTGGCTACAGCAAGGTCAAAAACATTGGCGGGATTGCCAACTATAGCGGCAAGACTGAATAAGGCTTGTAATAAGAAAAGGACACCCATCACATTCCGTGACAGGTGTCCTTTTTGCATGTATCCCTTATTCAAAAGCCATCTGGCTAGTGTAGAGCTTGTAGTAGAAGCCGCGCTTCTTGATCAAGTCGGCGTGCGGTCCTTCTTCAATGACCTGGCCGTCCTTTAATACGACAATCTTGTCTGAGTTCAAAATCGTCTTCAAACGGTGGGCGATCACGAAGCTGGTCCGGCCAGCAATCACGTTGTCCATGGCCTTTTGAATCTTTTCTTCCGTAACCGTGTCGACGTTGCTGGTTGCTTCATCCAGGATCAAGAAGGCTGGGTCGACCAGAATGGTTCTGGCGATTGACAAAAGCTGCTTTTGTCCAGTTGAAAAATTGGCCTGGCCATTCTCAATCGGCGTGTCATATTGCTCTGGCAGGGTCATGACAAAGTCGTGCAGCTGGGCTTCCTTAGCCGCGGCCACGACTTCATCCATTGAAGCTTCCGGCTTGCCATAGCGGATATTGTCCGCGACCGTTCCGGAAAAAAGGACCGACTCCTGCAAAACGATGCCGACGTTCTGGCGCAGATTCTCCAGCTGCAGGTCCCGGACGTCGACTCCGTCAAAAGTAACTGCACCGCTGTTTACGTCATAGAAACGGTTGATCAAGTTCATGATCGTCGTCTTACCAGACCCGGTCGGGCCAACAACAGCGACCGACTGCCCCTTAGGCACCTCAATTGATACCCCGTGCAGGATTTCCTTATCTGGAGTGTAGCCAAAGTGCACATCTTCCAGGCGGACAGCGTCATTTACGCCTAAGATAGTCTTGCCGTCTGGTACCGTGTTTTCTTCTTCCTGCTCTTCAACCGTCTCAAGCCGTCTGGCACCTGTCAAGGCGAGCTGGAGCATGGAGTAGATGGAAGTTACTTGAGTCAGCGGCTGGAAGTAAGTCCAGGAATATTCAGTAAAAGTCACGATCAAACCCAGACCAGCTGTCTGGCTGACTTGCTTGGTCATAATCATGTAAGCGCCAGTGGCGATCACGATCGCGAAGTTTAACAGCGAGAAGCCGGAAACCAGCGGGTTCAGGATGCCAGAGTAGAACTGCCCCTTGAACATGGCTTCCCGCACCTTGGCGTTTTCCTTTTTAAAACCGGCAACTGACTGGTCCCTGAGGCCCTGGGTGATGATCACGTTTTCCCCGTTGAGCTGTTCGTTGATGTAGGCATTAAGCTCACCAACCCGGTCTTGCTGATTGTCCAGGTAGACGCGGGCTTTTTTCATAATGATCCAGCTTAAGAGCAAGATCAAAGGAGTAGTAGCCACAACACTGAGGGCCAGCTTCCAGTTGATGACGAACATGACAATGATCGTGCCCACGAAAAGGAGAGACTGGGAGATAATTTCAAAAAAGGCATTGTTCAAAGCGTTGAAGATGTTGTCCAGGTCACTGTTGAATAAGGACAGGATCTGCCCGTCCTGGTGAGTGTCAAAATACCGGATGGTCATCCGCTGCAGTTTGCCGAAAAGGCCCTTGCGCATGTCGTTGTTGGCATTGGCATTAAAGCGGGTCATCAGCATCCAGGCGATGTAGGTGGCAATGGAGTTAAAGACATAAAAGCCGGCCATCCAGGCTAAGGCCTGGTAGAAGACGCCAAGACTTCCTTGCCCCTTAACAAAAGCCGACAAGTCCGTAACCGCCTGGCCTAAAAGGGAGGGAGCGATGACCTGGGCGATGGTCGTGATCAGATAGAAGGCAATTGAAATTAAGATCGGCTTTTTGTAGTTTTTCAGATATTTCGTCAAATAAGTAAGAGACTTTTGCTTGTCTGACATTAAAGTTCCTCCTTTCTTTCCTTGGCTTTCTGGGTTTTATAGATTTCCTGGTAAACCGGGGAAGTCTTGAGCAGTTCCTCGTGGGTCCCTTCAGCAACCAGGCGGCCGTTATCGAGGACCAGGATCTTGTCCGCGTGCATGACAGAAACGATCTTTTCCGCGATCATGATCGTGGTCGTGTCAGGCAGCTGCTTTTCCAGGGCTTCCTGGACCAGCTTTTCGCTTTCCGCGTCCAGGGCGGAAGTTGAGTCGTCCAGAATCAAAATCGGACTGCCGGCGATGACCCCCTGGGCGATAGACAGACGCTGCTTTTGCCCGCCGGAGAAGTTGGCACTTCTTTCTTCAACTTCATGGTCAAAAGTTTCATCGTAGCGCTGGATAAATTCGTTGGCTTGGGCCATTTGTGCTGCCCGCTCCAGTTCATATGGCGTGGCGTCCTTTTTCCCTTGGCGGAGGTTGTCGGCAATGGTCCCGGAGAAGAGGACAGCCTTTTGCAAGACGTAGGAAACAGTCTTTCTGAGGGCATTCTCATTAACCTGGCGGAGGTCACTGCCGCCAATCTTGATTTTCCCAGTGGTTGGGTCATAGAGGCGGGCGATCAGCTGGGCCAGAGTAGACTTACCCGACCCGGTTGCCCCGACGATGCCGACCATTTGACCTGGGGCAACAGCAAAGGAGATGTGCTTTAAGACGGGATGCTGGCCGTCTGGGTAGGTGAAGGAGACGTCATCAAATTCAATTGAGCCGCCCAAGGCGTCTTCCGGGGCTTTTTCATTGAAGACAACGTCTGGCTGAGTGTCCATGATTTCCTGGATCCGCCGTAAGGAGACGTTACCCCGGGAAATCTGCATGACAGCCATGCCGACCAGCAGGATGGCAAAGAGCATGGTCAAGACATAGTTGACGTATGGAGTGATGACGGAAACGTCTTGGGGATGCTGGAGAATGCTGGTCCCGATCAAGTAGACCACTAAGCTGATGACCAGGTAGGAGATCAGCTGGGCACCAGGCAGGATGGTGGAGAACCAGTAGCCGACCTTGATGTTGACTTCGTTTAATTCGTCAGAATCATTGTTTAATTTAGCAATTTCCTGGGGACTTTGGTTGAAGGATTTTACTACCCGGACCCCTTGCAAAAATTCCCCGGTCCGGCCAGAGATTTTGTCCATGTACATCTGGAACTTGTCGAACATGGCGGTCATTTGATTAACTGCGACAACGCCCAGACCCATGATCAAGGCCAGGAGGACGACAACCGCCCACCAGTAGCGGGGGATGGTGACGATGGCCATGATGATTGACCCGATGAGGATCAAAGGCATCCGGATTAGCTGCATGAAGATGGTCATGATCATGTTCATGATTTGCTGCATGTCGTTGATCAAGCGGACGCTGAGGGATTCAGAGGAGAATTGCTGCACATTGGCCAGAGAGAAAGTCTGGATCTTGGCATAGGTGTCTTCTCTGAGGTCGCTGACCACGCCCTGGGTGATCCGGGCGGCGTAGTAAACATTGAGGACCCCGGTAATGATTCCCAAAAGGCCCAGGCCGATCAAAAGCGCGGTGTTCCGGATGACGGCCTGCTGCTGGTCAGCAATCAATTCGTTTTGTACCTGCTGGAGCAGGCGGGGCTGGTAGAGGGTAGCAAAAGCTGAAAAGACGATGGTGATCAAAGTTAGGAAAACGTCTTTTTTGTAGCGCTTGAAGTAGGGCAATAGAATTTTCATTTTTTCTGTTTTTCCTCCTTTAAGTTATTAATTTCCTTGCTGAGGAGATCAGTCCACTCATTCAGAATCTGGCAGGCTAAAGCTGCCCGGTCAAAGCCCAGCTTGTCGATCACCTTTTTCTCGATAGCCAGGATTTCACCTTCTTTTTCCCGGGCATAGGCAAGCCCGGACTCAGTCAAGGCGCAGTACTTGACCCGCTTGTCCTGGTTATCTGAAGTGATCTTCAAGTAGCCCTGTTCACTAAGCTTGTGGATCCCCTTGCTGATGGATTGCTTGGGGATGCCGCTCCTGTAGATGAGCTCCTTTTGCGACAGGCGAGGATGGGTCAAAAGCTCATAAAGAATGATGCTTTCATATTGGCTAATCCCCATTAGCTTGTCATACTGGTCATACGCGTAATTCGCCCTGACACTGGCCAAGGTTGTTAATTCTGAAATATTTTCGTGGGTTGTTTCTAAATTCATAAAAAGTCTCCTCATAGACAATAATTAAAATTTTAGTCTCTATGTAGACTAATGTCAAGAGGGAATGCTTCAAGATATTAAAGTAATTTCTATTCTTGGCAAAGAAACGATAAAAATGCGATAATGTTCTTGATGTAGGCGTTTATACGCCTGTGTGTTTGTAAGGTAAAAAAGTAAGGAGACAAAAATGAAAATTGTATTGCTAGAGCCGCTTGGCATTGAGAAGGAGAGCTTGAACAAGCTGGCGGAAAAATTAACCAAGCAGGGGCATGAATTTTTGGCTTATGACAGCTTTTCAACGGATTCTGAAGAATTGAAGAAGCGGAGCGAGGGCGCGGACGCCTTAATTATCGCCAACCACCCCTTACCAGGTGAAGTGATCCGGGCGGATAAGAATTTGAAGTTCATCTCAGTTGCCTTTGTCGGGATTGACCATGTTGACTTGGAAGCCTGCAAGGAGAAAAAGATCAAGATCTCCAACACTGGTGGCTATTGCAACGACGCGGTGGCGGAATTGGCAATCGGCCTGGCTTTGGACTGCCTCAGAAATATCAGCGTGGGCAATGAGGCTGTGCAAGCTGGTAAGAGCAAGAGCGGCCTGCAAGGACATGAACTGGCTGGCAAAACGGTGGGGATTGTTGGTACTGGAGCGATTGGCTGGCGGGCAGCAGAGAATTTTTAAGCCTTTGGCTGCAAGCTGATCGGCTATAGCCGTAGTCAAAAGGCGGCCGCCCTTGAACTGGGCCTGGAATACAAGTCACTGGATGAAGTGATGGGGGAGGCAGATATTGTTTCCATTCATACGCCGCTGACTCCGGAAACTAAGGACTTGATCGGTAAAAAAGAGATCGGAGAGATGAAGGAAGGGGCCATTCTGATTAACACGGCCAGAGGTCCGGTCGTAGATACTGAAGCGTTGGCTGCAGCATTAAAAGAAGGACGGATTAAGGCAGGGCTTGATGTGTTTGACCAGGATCCGCCACTGCCAGCTGATTATCCACTCATCGGAGTTCCGAATTTGGTTTGCAGCCCGCATGTCGGTTTTGATACGAAAGAATCAATTGACAGAAGAGCGGAAATGGCTTTTGAAAACGTGACTGCCTGGCTAAACGCCCAGCAGATCCGGACCATGCTGTAAGATAAATAGATAGATAAAGCGGCCAGTAGCTGGGAAAGATCCAGTTGCTGGCCGTTTTTTCGTATTATTCGCGTCTTGCCGCAGCTTGTTACAGTTTTTTACAAAAAGTTAGTCTATATGTATGCGTTAACAAAGAGTGCTATTTCCAATTCGTATCTTGATTTAGCGCCATATTTAGTTATGGGCGGGTATTACAGCTCAAAGACCGACTTTATCAGGCAGCAGATTAAATAGTTTGATGACTATCATAATCCAGTTATTACTGACAATTATGGCAATATTTCACGATTTGCCTTTAGGGATCCTGATTTAATTGATCGGCAATTGCAGGAAATCAGCGTATATCGCTCTATGACGCAATTGCCATGTTCGACATCGTATTGATCATCTACTTTGGCGGCCGCAATGTCCTCCACATCGGCTGGAAGGCCTGGGACCTGGCTAGCTTCACGACTTTCTTAGCCTGCTTTACCAAACTCGCCGCCAAAGTCTCCCACGCCGCCAAACTGTTTAACGCTGTCCAAAAAGCCCAAGTCACCTGGGTCCGGATCAGACCGCTAATGAGCGATCCGATCTATGACCATTACCAAAAGGAAGAGAAAGTAATAAACGACCTCACTTTTGACCATGTGACGACTTTTTACCACGGCTACCCGGAAACCGCGGTCAAGGACATCAATTTTACCGCCTCCGCTAATGAAATCATTGGTATAACAGGTGAGGTGGCCTACGGGAAAAGCCTGCAGGGCCATGTCATCTTGCTGATGACCCACCGGGTTGACTGCTTCATCCAGCTGGACCAGATCATCTATATCCATGATCACCAGGTATCTGTTGGCAAGCATGAGGACCTGCTGAAAAAGAACACCGGCTATGCCAAGTTGATTGAAGGGGGGCAACAACATGCGTAATATCGCCAAAAAGGTCATTCATGACCATCCCAAGAGCTTTATCTCCAGGGTCCTGCTTATCATCTTAAGCATCATCACTTCGCTTTTGCCGCCCCTGGCTCTGGAGCAGATCGTCAACCACTTGACTGATCAAAAGGAAGTTTCTCCCCTTTTTGACCTGGCCTACCTGCGCTTGATCGTTTTATCTGACCTTTTTGCCTCGGCCCAGAATATTTCCATTACGATTTTTGGCAAAAAATTGACCCACGGCATGCGGAGTGCCTTAGTCTAAAAGCTGAACACCATCACGACCGGCTACTTAACCAATCACGAGAGCGGGGCAATCGCCTCGGTCTTTGTCAACGACGCCGACACCATCAACAGACTCTATAACGAGGGGGTAGTCGGGATGATCGCCGACCTCTTCCAGCTGATCGGCCTGCTCTTCGTCGTCTTTAACCGCAGCATTGGCTTGGGCTTCATTATTTTAATCGTCATGCCCTTGATCTTAGTCATGACCCGGCATTTCCAGAAGGCCTACCTGGCTTCCCAGAAGCAAAACCGGGCCGCCATCGCCAAGGTCAACCACCATATTCCCGAAACTCTCCGGGTTCTCTCCATGATCCATATCTTTGAAAAAGAAGACTACATGGAAGACAAGTATGACCAATATATCGAAGAATCCTACCGGGCTCAGAACAAGTCCAACTGACTGGACAGCGTCTATTCACCAATCATCCTGACCATCGAAGCCGTCGTTATCGGCCCTGCTGATGATCGGGGCCGCCCAAGGGCAGAAGATGCAGACCTTCTTTGGCATCAATGCCGGCAGCGCCGTGGCCTTGATCGCCTATGTCGGGCAGATTTTTACACCGCTGGAATCAATCGGGATGGAAATCCAAAGCATCCAAGATGCCATGGCCGGGATGAGCCGGATCCAGGACTTTTTAAATGAAGCAGACAGCAAGCCGGACATCTACCAAGGGGAAGGGGACTACATTACTTTTGACCATGTCACCTTCGGCTACCTGCCAGACCAGCCGATCTTGAAGGACTACTGCTTTAAAGTCGCCAAAGGCGAGCACGTGACCTTTGTCGGCCGGACCGGGAAGGGATTTTTAAACTTCTCCTGGGCCTCTACCAGCCGCAAAAAGGGGAGATCCTGCTGGATGGCAGTTCGCCAGACGCTCATCCCAAGAATCAGCGCCACTTCCTAGCAATTTACGAGCAAGGGGTTGCCCTGGTCGACGGGACAGTCAAAGACCAGATCACTTTATATGACGACACGATTACTGCTGAGATGATCGATAAGGATTTAGCCCTGGTTGGCTTAACCGATATTGTCAAAAATCTCCCGCAAGGTTTGAACACGCCGGTAAGTGACATCAATCTTTTGCAAGGGCAGCTGCAGCTCTTGATGATCGCCCGCAGCGTTGTCTGTGACCCGCAGATCTTGCTCTTAGACGAAATGACCGCATCCCTATCCCTGGACAGGGAAACCGAGGCCAAAGTCCTCAAGGCAATCGATGCCGCCAGCAGCGGGCGGACAGTTCTGTCCATCTCCCACCGCCGCGGGGCCCACGATGGCCGGATCATCAAACTGTAACAGATTTTATGAAAACACCCCCCTGGCAAATGCCAGGGGGGTGTTTCGTCTTAAACTTCTGCAATAGCTTCACTGATCGGCGTCTCGCCG
>OGOF01000533.1_pt1 | contig 27625 bp, 28 predicted proteins | sample 1552621 | NCBI WGS metagenome assembly OGOF01 (sample SAMEA2580156, study PRJEB22360) | human gut metagenome | biome: human gut; feature: human-associated habitat; material: faeces | place: Denmark | collected 2008/2010
TGGAAGTGATGGCACGCCTTAGTCAGAAATATACGATGGAACGGTTCGGTAAGACTATCTCCATGTTCGTACCGCTCTACCTGACTAATTCATGTACCAACTCCTGCGTCTATTGCGGTTTCCACATCAGCAATCCGATGAAGAGAACGATACTGACAGAGGAAGAGATTGTCAACGAATACAAAGCCATCAAACGACTGGCTCCTTTTGAGAACCTACTGCTCGTAACCGGTGAAAACCCTGCCGCAGCAGGTGTTCCCTACATTGCCCGGGCGCTGGATTTGGCAAAACCTTATTTCAGCAACCTGCAAATTGAAGTAATGCCCCTTAAAGCAGAAGAATATCAGGAACTGACTAATCATGGTCTGAATGGAGTGATCTGTTTTCAAGAGACTTACCATAAAGCAAATTACAAGACATATCATCCGAGAGGCATGAAGTCTAAATTCGAATGGCGTGTAGACGGCTTCGACCGTATGGGACAGGCAGGTGTACATAAGATTGGCATGGGTGTCCTGATCGGCTTGGAAGAATGGCGGACAGACGTAACGATGATGGCTTATCATCTACGTTATTTGCAAAAGCATTACTGGAAAACGAAATACAGCGTAAATTTCCCACGTATGCGCCCGTCTGAAAATGGCGGCTTCCAACCGAATGTAGTCATGAACGACCGGGAACTGGCTCAACTTACATTCGCGATGCGAATCTTCGACCACGACGTAGATATCTCCTATTCCACCCGTGAAAGTGCAGAAATCCGAAATCACATGGCAACGCTCGGTGTTACAACCATGAGTGCGGAGAGTAAAACTGAACCCGGAGGATATTACAGTTATCCTCAAACCCTGGAACAATTTCACGTAAGTGATGAGCGAAAGGCGGTTGAAGTGGAACGTGACTTGAAGAAACTAGGTCGCGAACCAGTTTGGAAAGATTGGGATCAGTCTTTTGATTTTAAAAGATAGGCAGATGCGATACGATAGACAAATCATACTTCCCGAAATCGGAGAAGAAGGTCAGAAGAAACTGCAGGAAGCCAAAGTGCTTATTGTAGGTGTGGGAGGGCTAGGCTCTCCCATCGCTCTCTACCTGGCAGGCGCCGGTGTGGGATGTCTCGGACTGGTAGATGACGATTTGGTAAGCATCACTAACCTGCAACGACAAGTTCTCTATTCCGAAAAAGAATTGGGTAAACCGAAAGCTATCTGTGCAGCGGAACGGCTCTCCGCTCTCAACAGCGAGATCAGAATACATCCCTACTCTACCAGGTTGACAAAAGAAAATGCTTATCATATCATTCAGGAATATGATATAGTAGTCGACGGCTGTGACAACTTTGCCACCCGTTACCTGATTAACGATATCTGCATAGAGCAGAAAAAGCCTTACGTATATGGTGCTATCTGCGGTTTTGAAGGACAGGTTTCTGTATTCAACTACGGAAACCAGAAAAAGAACTACCGGGATCTTTATCCTGACGAAGAAGAAATGCAACGGATGCCTCCTCCGCCTAAAGGTGTGATGGGAGTTACTCCTGCCATTGTAGGAAGTGTTGAAGCTACGGAAGTGCTGAAAATAATCTGTGATTTTGGAGATGTTTTAGCCGGCGAACTATGGACAATCGACCTGCGGACATGGCAATCTAACAAATTTTCACTATAAAGGTTGGTTTCTGACATAGTTAATTAGTAACTTTGCTAAGCAATCCAATTTTAACAAAAGAAATGAAACTAATTGTAGTTACCACCCCTACCTTCTTCGTCGAAGAAGATAAGATTATTACCGCTCTTTTCGAAGAGGGGCTGGATGTCCTACATCTTAGGAAGCCGGAAACTCCGGCTATGTATTCGGAACGGCTATTGACACTTATTCCGGATAAATATCACCGCCGTATCGTCACGCATGAACATTTCTATTTGAAAGAAGAATTTAATCTGATGGGTATCCACCTGAATGCACGTAATCCCAAAGAGCCGCATGATTATTATGGTCACATCAGCTGTTCGTGCCATTCAGTGGAGGAGGTAAAAAACAGAAAGCATTTTTACGACTATGTTTTTATGAGTCCTATTTATGATAGTATCTCTAAAGTGAATTACTATTCAACATATACTGCCGAAGAATTGCGTGAAGCACAAAGAGCCAAAATTATCGATTCGAAAGTGATGGCATTGGGAGGTATCAATGAAGATAATTTGCTGGAGATTAAAGATTTCGGTTTCGGAGGAGCTGTCGTATTAGGAGATCTTTGGAACAAATTCGACGCCTGTCAGGATCAGAACTATTTAGCCGTAATCGAGCACTTTAAAAAGTTGAAAAAGCTATCAGATTAATAAAAAGCCGATAGTAAACTGACTGTACATTCCTATTGTATATCCAATAAAGGAAATGACTTTCTCAATCATAAAATAAAAAAGCCGCCGCGAATTGTCTTCCGCAACGGCTTTCTGTATTTCGGTGTTTTCTTATCAGAACTTATATCCCACGATAATAGAGAAGTTCATGTTTTTAGGATTACCAACTTTTTCCACATCAACCAGACCAAATTGACCATCCAAGCCTGCAATGATTCTACCAAATTCCAATGCAACTCCTACACCAAGACCTGCATCAAAACGCTTCAAAGCATCATCACCAAAAGTGTCGACTTTACGTTCTGTGTCATTACCTAAGTCAAACTTTGTTTTACCGGCAATACCACAAGCAAAATAAGGACCTGCATTCACCACCAGATTAGTATTATCTGCTACATTGAAACGTGCAGCAGCCATTACTGGCAATTCCAAATACATTGCATTAATGCTATTGCCATCTTTCTTTGCACCTTTACTAGTTAAGAATAATGAAGGTTGCAGTGACCATGTATCAGTAAAAGCATATTCAAAACCTCCACCAAGTTTGAATCCAACCTTTGCATTCAGATCAAGATCACCGGTGTAATTACTAAAGTTCATACCTACTTTGGCATTCCAACCTGTAATTTGAGAGAAACCTGCCACTGAAATCAGTGCAAATAAAACAAACAAAACACTCTTCTTCATAATTTTAAAGTTTTAAATTAATACTAAAGGTTTCTATTGACCTCATTGTTTAACAATACAAATGTATAATTGTAATTTGTATTAAACAACTTTTTCGTTAACAAGTGCGCAATTTATAGAGATTATACATAAAAAAAGGGAATTCCCTATTTTTGAGAACTCCCTTTCCTAATTTGTTGATTTGTTTTCTTCTTATTAGAATGCGTAATGGAAACCAATTGAAAGATCTTCACTAGTAAGTTCAAGACCAAAAGAATCTCCAAGCGTATTTATATTTCTACGATATCCCAGGAAACCATACTTGGCAATGAAAGAGAAGTGATCGTTCAATTTAACAGCAATCCCCGGTCTAAGTCCCACTTGTCCGGCTTTAGTAGTGTCTCCGTCTTTAACCTTCACGAAGCCGAGAGCAGCAGTTCCGTCCAGAAACAGGCGAACCGCACCGGTTTCACAGTAAGACCAACGAATGTATGGAGCAACAATTACTGAATTCTTTGTTAGTCCACCATTATAATTATGTGAATAATCCAATTCAGCACCCAATGCCCATGTTTCATTAAAGTTGTATCCAACTTCCGGAGCAACTTTAAAAGAAGTAGTGTTGCCTGTGCTGTTACGCCAAACGTTCAAAGATCCGCCTACGTAAATGTCTTGTGCTTTTACAGCGATAGTTGCTAACATTACAACTACCAATAATAAACCCTTTTTCATTTTCTTTGTTTTTTTAAATTAAACGTTAGACCCCAATTCGGTCGATTTCTGGGGTGCAAATGTAAAGCTGTTTTTATGATTAAACAAACATTTAGTTAGTTTTTTATAATAAACACCAAATAAATGTTTAACGGAGACTCTGTACATCATATTATATAGCAACACAAAATTCTTGCTATCGATTCTTATTCAAATATATTGCATGTAGTGAGTGTTGTCATACCATAATAAGCCAAAGGATTTAAGAAGTAATGAGGACTGTTTCTTTAAGATTTAGTATCTTTGACGGGTGGTAAGCCTTTCAGCCATCAGACACAGACGCGTTTGACTGACATTGTATAGTGTAAAATGCTTCGTTATTATGAAAGTAAAGGCAATAAAACAGTTAGTTTAAACGATTGGGTATGTCAATAGAAATAAAGTATTTCGAGAACAGAAAAGATTGGCGAAAGTGGTTGAATGACAACTTTGAGATTGCCAATGAAGTTTGGTTTGTATTTCCCAGCAAGTCTTCAGGCGAAAAAAGTATCACATACAACGACGCTGTTGAAGAAGCTCTTTGTTTCGAGTGGATTGACAGTACAATAAAATCGCTCGACAAAGAACATAAAATTCAGCATTTCACACCCAGAAACCCTAAAAGTACCTATTCGCAAGCTAACAAAGAAAGACTTAAGTGGCTATTGGAAAATAAAATGATACACCCCAAATTTGAGGATAAAATACGAAATGTATTATCTGATCCTTTCATTTTCCCCAATGATATAATTGAAAGATTGAAGGAAGATAAGACAATATGGGAAAATTATCTCCATTTTTCCGACGCATATAAACGTATCCGAATTGCATACATTGAAGCAGCCAGAAAACGACCTGAAGAATTTGAAAAGCGATTAAACAACTTTATCAATAAAACGAAAGAAAATAAAAAAATCAGAGGATTTGGCGGAATAGAGAAATACTATTCATCCCAACTAAAAATCAATGATAATCTAAAATAAAATAGGCTGCAAATACTTTCACAAGTATTTACAGTCTATTTATCAGATAGTTAAGTACCTAACCAGCGTATTTGACTATCCTTCTATCGCTGCCTGCGCCTCTTTAATACTTTTCTGACTAACAATGCGTTAGAAAGTTTTCGTATGTGATTTGTATGCGTTTAAGGGCGTTTGCGTGAGGTTCTTGTCTCAAATGTATCTTAATTCTCTATTGCAGCTTGGGCCACTGTAATATAAAGCTTATTATCAATATCTTATATACGTTTTGTATGTAATTTGTCTGTGCTATCAATCAAGCAATACAATTCATTCTGCAAAAGAGAAACATTGAATCGCCATAAAAATCCCGTGATGCTGCGTGGTAATTTGACGATTGGTGATTTTATCTTTTGATATTACCTCCTTTCTTTTAATAGTTCTATGATGGCGTCCTTATCCTTCAGATTGGAGTCCAGACGGATAATTTGCGCATTCAGGCTGTCTATCTGCTCCTTCAATAGCTTGATAGTGCCGTTCAAGTTTTCCACCTTGGCCTGTTCAGCGGTAAGCTGGGCTGCAAGACCACTATCGCCAATGTTGTTATTGGCATCTCCCCCGTCCAATGCCACTGCCGCGAGGTATGCGGATATCTGTGGGTTGACCGGGCAGAACAAGGCGAAAAAATTAAAGTCCAACGCCTTGCAAGCCTTGACAAGCCGCTTGGTCTCCATCGTCTCCCTTTCCAGAAGGCGGTTGATATGTTGTTGGGGAATGCCAAGCCTGCGTCCAAGCTCGGACTTTGAAAGGCCGAGTTCGTTGCGGCGTTGGTCAATAGCCTGCCCCACATGTACGTCTTTAATGTCTATATTCATGGGTCAAACCTTAAATTGCAATATTAAATCAACAATTATCAAACAAATATTTGGCTATATAAACCTTTTTATGTTATTTTGCCGATGATATAAATTGAATTAGCGACTACAAAGTTAAACATTAATCATTAAACAAACAAATATTATGGCAGAAAACATGGAAAAAATCCGTCCCGCGCTTGTCGCACTCGAAGTTGGCGATGAAATCACCTTCCACATCTCCAGGCTGAAAAGCGTCCGAACCCAAGCCTCGGAACTTGGCGCCATCTACAACCGTCAGTTCAAGACACGGACGGACAGGGAGAAACAGACCATTACCGTAATGCGTACTTTGTAAATCCTGGATTTATGCAGTTCCTCCAGTTTTTAGACCGCCTAATCCCTTATGACACATTTCTGAACGACCTTGCGGCAAGGATTGTCAAGTACCTGAAATCAGACAATGCCGATCCGGAATTTGTCAGCCAAAGAAAGGCTTATGAGATGTTCGGCCGCCGGAATGTCGAAAGATGGAGACGGCAAGGGAAAGTGGTATGCTACAAGAGACCCGGCAAAGTGGAATACAGGACGGCAGACCTACGCCTCCTGCAACGTACCGTCCAGGACTATTTCGATAATGATTCTTTCGACATAAACAGAAATAGTTTAGATAAAAAGAAATAAGGAAACAATATCAGGGTATGACTGTACTGTAATTCATGAGCCATACGGAACAGGCATACGATAAAACATTACAGCGGATGAGAGAATTAATGCCAACATGTGACCCGGAAGGGGTTTATTCGGTCAAGCGTACTTGCGCAGAACTGGGTATCAGTTACAAGACGCTTAGAAAATATAAGGTCAGCGGCTTGATAAAGCCGCTTAATCCCGATAATGCCAGCCGGCCAAAATATTCCGGCCAGTCCATAATTGATTGTTGGAAACTCCTAACAACCCTATGATAAGCGAGTCAACAATCAACAAAGTCAGGGAGCTTTCCATCGAGGATGTATTGGAGCCGTATGTCAGGCTGTCAAGGAAAGGCTCGACCCTGATGGGCGTTTGTCCGTTCCATGAGGAGCGGACAGGCTCTTTCTCTGTCAGTCCTGGAAAGAACCTGTTCCACTGTTTCAGCTGTAACCGTGGCGGCGATGCCATCACATTCATCATGGAGAAAGAGAACCTTTCCTTCATGGAAGCTATTGAGTTTTTGGCCAGACGGCACAATATTCCCATTGAGTATGTGGAAGGACAGGACAAAGAGCAAACAGCGAAAATCCGACACAAGGAAACACTTCTTGCTACACTCGGCCATGTACAAGACTTCTTTGTAGGCAGCCTGCTGATGCCGGACGGTGATGAAAGCCGCCTTGCCCGTGAATATGCTTACGAAAGATGGCCGGAAGAGTTCTGTTCGATCGCAGGCATCGGGTACGCGCCGCGTGACGGAGGTGCGTTCATGGAGTTCTGCCGGACAAAAGGGCTGGACGAGGATACGCTTTTTGAGCTGGGTCTGCTCCGACGCGGAGATGACGGCCATGTGTATGCCATGTTCAGACGCAGGATAATGATTCCCATACGCAACAGATGGGGTCGCATCATCGCTTATACCGCCCGTTACATCGGGAATAACCCAAGAGCACCGAAATACCTCAATTCGCCAAACAGTGCGGTCTATGCCAAGGGAGAATGTCTGTTCGGCATAGATAGGGCGAGCCGGGAACGCAGTGCGGAGTACTTCATCATCGTGGAGGGTGCGCCTGACGTGTTGCGTATGCAGTCAATCGGCTACGACAATACCGTGGCCGCATTGGGAACGGCATGGACGGACAGCCAGTTTGAGCGACTGAAAAAATACACCTCTTCATTATGCTTCATTCCCGATTCCGATGTCAGTGAAGGCAAGCCCTTCGGGCCTGGGTTTGAGGCAGTCATGGCAAACGGGACAGCCGCTGTCAGGAAAGGCTTCCATGTAACCGTAAGGGAACTGCCATTTGCCGAAATCCCCGTCGGTGAAAACGGCTGGGATGTGAAACCTGGAAAGAACGATGCAGACAGTTTCATTCATAGCCGGGAGGATTACACCTCATTGAAAGAAAGGCTGTTTATTGTCTGGCTGGCACAGAAACGCTTTCTTGTTGCGGACTCTTTGGTGGAAGAACGGAAATGCGTGTCAGAGATAGCCGACCTGATGCGCTATGTGAAAGACCAGCTGATATTCAATCAGTGCATTGATGAATTGGCCAGAATCTACGGAAAAGCCAAACTGTGGCGTGATGCCGTAACGCAAGCCCGTGGCGAGGCGCGGAAAAGGCAGGACAAACTCACACCAATGGACGAAAGGCAGCGTGAAGCGGAGCTGCTTCGTCAGCACGGGCTGTTCATCCGGGAGAATTGTTATTACGCCACCGGAGATGACGATGAGGAACCGTCAAGGATTTCAAATTTCATCATGGAACCGCTGTTCCACATCGAGGATGAGAACAACGGCACACGCATCTTCCGTATGCGGAACACCTATAATATATGCCGCGTCATTGAACTGAGGGAGTCCGAATTATGTTCGTTGAACAGCTTCCAGCAGAAGGTCGGCTCCGTAGGCAACTATGTGTGGCTGGCCAAGATTGACAAGCTCAATCGTGTTAAGGAATATCTATATTCCAAAACCGACACGGCGGAACGGGTGCGCAAATTGGGATGGAACGCCGCAGAAGGCTTCTTCGCCTTTGGGAACGGAATATTGGCAGACGGCACTTTCCGGAAAGTCGATGACCTGGGCATTGTCCGTGGCATCAATGGAAAAGCATACTACATTCCGGCCATGTCCAAAATCTACATCCACAATCCGGAGATATTCCAGTTCGAGCGGCTGATGGTACACGAGAACCGGAACGGCATAAAACTATACGATTATGTGAAACAACTGATGGAAGTGTTCGGCGAGAACGCCACCGTTGCTTTCTGTTACCTGCTTTCCACTTTGTTCCGCGACATCGTTTTCAAACGGACGCGCCATTTCCCTATTCTGAACCTATTTGGAGAGAAGGGAACAGGAAAGACAACGCTTGCCACTTCATTGCAGGCATTTTTTCTACACGGTGTAGACCCGCCAAACCTCGGTGTCACTTCCATACCAGCTATGAACGACCGGGTTTCACAAGCTGTCAATACACTTGTGGTGCTTGACGAGTACAAAAACGACCTCGACATCCGTAAGATAGCCTATTTGAAAGGACTTTGGGGTGGTGGTGGCCAGACGAAGAAAAACACGGGTACGGACGGTATGGCGGCGCAGACCATCGTCAGTACGGGCGTGGTGCTTTGCGGACAGGACAAACCCACTCAGGACATGGCACTCTACACCCGTGTCCTGTTCCTCGCCTTTTCCAAGACCTCGTTCAGCCAAAAGGAGAAAAGCCGCTATGAGGATTTGGTGGCCCTATGCAACTTGGGACTGACACACCTGACCATAGAGATATTGAATCACCGGGAGTTGTTCGAGAAGAATTTTGCGGATACTTACTCCATTGTGAAGCGGGAACTGGCCGCCAAGATGGAAGACGAGACGATACATGACCGAATTTTCGGCAACTGGGTGATTCCCTTGGCCACGTTCCGCACATTGGAGACCGTGTTGGATGTACCGTTTAACTATACAGACTTGTTCGATACCGCCGTCAAGGGTATGCGCGTCCAGAACGAGCTTGCCCAGGAAAGCTCCGAAGTCGCCGACTTCTGGAACATGCTGCAAGGTTTCCAGACGATGGGCAAATGTGTGGAGAAGGCGCATTACCGCATCCGTTACCTGAAAAGTTTCCGTCCGCTGGCAGCCAAGGAAGAAATCGAGTTCATGGAGGCCCGTCCCATTCTCTACCTGAACATGGCAGCCGTAGCCTCCCTATTCAATAGCCGTAACCAAAATGCCACGGCCAACCGCTCTAACTGGTCAACCATCATGTCCTACCTCAAATCGCATCCGTCATTCCTTGGGCTGAAGCAGGACAGGTTCACGATACTGTTGCCAAATGGTCTGCCGGATTACACGATAGAGATGTCAGGCGGCGAACAAGTCAGGAAAGTCAAGGTCAACCGTCCGAAAGCGTTGTGTTTCGACTACTTACAGTTAAAAGATATGTTTGGGCTTGACCTTGAAACGGAAATAGTTCAAGACGGAATGGATTTAGCAAATGAGGTTTCATGAACTCAAAGCTCATTATTCCTCATCTTGCTTTATAATCCATGAGCCGTCTTTGCGACCGCCTTCCCTTGATATGATGCCTAATTCCTGAAGATTTGCAATATCACGTTTTATAGTCCGTTCTGTCACGTTTGTCTTTAGGGACATTTCAGGTATGGTTAGGTTCTTGTTCTCACGAATTAAATCTAATATAATCATCTGGCGTTCAGATATTTCTTTCGTGACATCTTTCGTGACATCTTTCGTGACATTCTTATCGTTCTCTATATGTAAGACAAGTTTCACCTGCATCAGTTCCGGCTGTTCAATCAACTCCGGTTTTAGCCAATGCTTCTCGTTCCATGCACTAAGTATGAGTGGAAAACCGGAGCCAAGATTTTCTCCATATCCAATCATACGAAGCATATTCTGCATCCTTTGGTTACGGGATTTTGATTCACCTCCTGCATAAATTTGCTCAATAGGAAGTTTTAACAAGCCAGGATTGGTCAAGACAAAACGGTCGTCGTATTTCTCCACACGAAGAATGCCGTTCAACATGAAATCGGCATGAATAATCATATTTGTTACAGCCTCACGCACAGCCTTGTGTTGTGGAGTATCATCTTTACGAATGACACCTTCCATACTGAATGGCCGTGGCAAGTCACGTGTCAAACGAGGTATGACTATACGGATGAAATTAAAAAGATTATTTTCCCATGTTCCATCGTAAGTCAGCCTATCGCTATAACGCTGGTCTCCAACAAGATTTGACTTGTCTATATAGTCCATGCGTAAATTATCAAAACGCTCACGAATCGGTAGTCCTTTCCCAAACATCAACAGTCCGGCCATAGTCAACCCCTCGGTATGATCTTTGCGGTTTATCATATATCCACCAAGCTGCATGAGGAAATCCTTGTGGTCAAGACCGTTCCATATATGTTCCGGATTGTTCGTTTTGAACATCATCCGGAACCTCTCCAATGTAGGAATATCAATGTCATCCATCGTATAATCCTCCAGAAACATGCGGTCGTTACCCGCTTCATTCGCATCACGCACCATCATCCGCAGTTCCTGTTCGGTACAATGGTAGTCCCCCTCGTGGTTTCGTTTAAAACTTCCCCGTGTTAAATTGTTATTGATATAAACCGGACGGGTTGAATAATCAGCTCGTGGTACGTTTATGACAATTATGTCCTTTCCGTCCACATTTGCCACTTGCACATCATCATTATGAAGCAGATTGATGTTAACTTTTTCGTTGCTGTTAATTGTGTTCCACAAATCCTTACAAATCTTATCCGCATCGTTTACACCTGTAACCTCATACCGCTTCGCCTTGTCTTTCTCCATCATGTCTTCTGATACACCTAACAGGACTGTACCGCCATTGGTATTTGCAAAGGCTGAGTATGTTTCCCAAAAAGACTTCGGGACACTATTCTCTGCTTTTTTACATTCAAGCGTAACGCGCTCGCCTTTATTGAGGATGTTGTATATGTCTTTCTTTTCCATCATTTCTAATCAATGTTTGCCAAGTATATTTACCTATTTTCAATTATTTATCAATAGTCCATTTACTTTGCGCTGTTATTGTTCTGGTTTTAAATTTCGCTTAATTATTTGTCTCATCCAAACTGGAGCCAACAGTATATCATGTTCAATGGTCTCATTTTCGGGCGTTTCAGCAAATAAGGCTGCAATTCTTTTTTCTACAGTTTCCGTTATGTTCGCTTCTCCGATATTACGAAGAGCTTGTACTAATTCCGCCATAAGCCTGCCCTTATAGGCGAAATTTTTAGGAGAACCATGCCGTAATGCAATCGTCTGCCTTCCTAACGTTAGTTTCCTTGAAGAGCTGGAAGTCAAGAAACAAGCATTTGTTGGAACTTGCATTGAAAACCCAAGTCTGTTGGCAGCTGTATCGCCGGTAGGTATTATTTCCGCCTTATCCCTTTTGGCTATTTCTTTCACCAACTCAAAGGCGGAAGGATACACTACACCAAGGCTTGTTTTTCGGGCTTTTATATATACACCTTGGGCAATGCGCGTAATCAAGCCCTCTTTCTCAAATTGTGCAAGAAGTTTTGCAACATATCCCACATCAAATTTGGGAAAGGAAGAGACGAAAAATACGCAGCCGTACTTGCTATAAGATATTTTTGTTTTAATTTCCTTGATTACTGTATTTTGCATATTGCAATTAAGACTTTTTAAGTCGAAATAATCACAGATTTTTCCGACAGCAAAGATATATAAAATCACGTTATTAGCAAAAAGAAAAAAAGAAAAAGAGCATATCATCTATTCTGATTGCAGAGATATAATAGCCTATGCCACTCATGGTAAAAGTTGCAAGTACAAAATATAATCTGCATATATTTCAGGATTGACATTGTTGACAAGACGCAAGTTGCATCGTATCAGCTACTTGTATCAAAAACGATGCGTTGACAAACGTTGACAAGCGTTGACGTTTCTGGAAATCCTATGAATTTTGTAGCCAAAGGTTGACAGGAACACACATATCTATATTTATTCTTATTTTCTCAAGAAAAAGATAAAGTATTGTATAACAGCAGCTTATTAACGGTTGTTTAATGCGGTTTGCACATTGGCTTCCTTGTCAACCTTGTCAACGCTGAAATATATATACCTATCTGTTTTTAGAATCTTTCAGTCCCGCTATCAACTCGTGTGCAGATTATACTTCCGAACAGGCGGACATATATTCCCTGAAAATCCCACAAACTACGTGGTATTCCCATGTTTAACCTGTTTCATTTTGATTTTCGGCATTGTATCTTTAACGCCAAAACAAGGAGAATATGGATATATGCAAACAATTTTCAGAGATTAGGTCGGAACAGTCGTATTCAGTGAGCGAAGCGGCGCGTTTCCTCGGCATACACCGATGTACCATCTATGATTACATTACCCATACGGAAAGGCCGTTGCCGTTCTTCCGGATGCAGGACAATCTGAGACTACAGTTCCGTGGTGACGACCTGATTGCTTACAAGACTGCCGGCCTCCCGAAGAAAGGGCGCAAACGGAGATAGAATGAAAATTTCATAGCCTGCCACATCAATGGAGATATAGCAGGCCATGTTTGTATTTGTGTTCAATTTGCCAGCTCCCTTACCGCTTCAAGCAGCTTACAGACCATATCCTCCGCCGCTTCCATGTCGGCCAGCACATCCTTCATTCGGTAAGGTGCGCCGTTTTTGCCGTGTCCGTTGCCGTCCAGCCACAGATAGGCTTCCGAGTCTGCGTCAAAGCCCTCGTAATACTCTTCCATGTCGGTTATTAGACTTTCAAGGCTGCGTCCTTGCATCGTGGCCGAAAAGAAGAAATCCTGTCCGGCAGGAGTAAATTGGGAAAACTCAAAGATGACGATATTCTTGTCCTGCTGTTTTTCGGCATCCACATGCCATCCGTTTGCCTCTGCACATTGGATGACTTCCTTTATAATCTTGTTTCTCGTTCGCATGGTTACTGATGTTTATGTCAGCCGTGGTACTTGATTGCACCACGGCTGACGGGTTGTTTTAACTTTCAAATCTGACCAGAAACTGCTGCAGGCGGAAGTCCTGCAAGTTCTTTAACGGCGTAGGAGTAAAATTCTCCTGTTGTCTTACTTGCAGTTTGCCCAAGCCTTGTGCCGTAAGGTCAAGTTCCACTTCCGACAATTCGTTAAGTGATATATAGCCGTATTCATCCTCTGCAAGTCCTACCACGATACCATAAAGGATTGTGTAGTTCCCTTCTTTCTCGCCTTCAAGAATGAACCAGCGTACCGCTCCAAGAGCGAAGATAGCACGGCAAACAGCTTCTTTTCCCTTGCCGTCCTGGGAATAAAGAGGATAGCCTTCCAAGGCTTCCTCCAACTGTGGTGTCATCAGTCTGCACATATCAGTCAAATTCTATTTCATCGTCATACACTTCTATTTCCGCTCCGCTGCTGAACTGCACGATAAAGCCTTTTGCAGTCCTGCCCACGATGGTTCCACGATGGTAGCCACGCCACGGTGTGACCAGTTCGCATTGCTGCCCGTATTCGGAAAAATCCGTCTCATACATAATTGAATAGTTTTTAGATGGTTGCTTGATAGTAAATTCTCGGTTCGGCGGAAACATTGTAGATGTAGCTGCCACAACGTACCAACAGGCAATCCTTGCCGTAGTACAGCCGTTTCATGCCCCTGATGCTTCCGCTCTTGTGGAAGTTTGGAAAGCGGTCTATGCCCACTCTCCGGCCTTGCTCGATAATCATTCTTCTTGTCCGCATAATTCCTTGTGTTTTAAGAATTGGTGAAATCTGATACTTTTCCCTTTTGTGAAGCTCCTTTGAGCTTCTTGGTCGGGAAGACCGTTTTACGTGCAAATAGCCACTGCGGACACAAGGGAGAATAAGGTAAGTATGAGGCCGGAGAGTGCGGACGGAATACCCCAATTTTGGAGGAACGAGAAAATTTGCGGAAGGCTTCCGTCAAGCCCTCCTGCCGAAAGACAATGGTGGTGCTTGACAGTTCTCCCGTCCGCAGTAGTTTTGCACGGTAAAACGTAGCCGGCCAAGAAGTCCAAAGAGGGCTAAGAAAAACTCCATAAAGCAAGTCCTATTATAGGATAGCATCCAAGCCCAATCTGTTTTCCAAATACCGTTGCCATTGTGAGAACCTGCGAAATGGAGCATAGCGGAGTCTTGTGGGCTCTCTCTATGTCAACGGATTGGGGATACCCAGACCGTTGTAAATTCCTGTCAGCAGAACTTACTTGGTGTCATTGGCGCGGAGTAAGTTTGATGGCTTTATTATTTAACTTTTCGTCATGTCGGATAAGGTAGATTCACATTATCTTTTAATTTTTAAAAGCGCATTTTCTACTTCATTATAAGTACAAAAACTAAAGTTAATCAACTAATATGGCTTTTGTGCGAGAATAATCACTCTTGATGTTTAATATTTAATGGCTTCTAACAATGTACTTCGCAAAAAAGTAGTATCTTTGTATCTGTCTACCCACGCTGTTGTCTCTTTAGAAGAGATGAGGTTATGGGTGGGACATACATGTTAAAGGCGTTTCTGACGCTTTGGTTTTGACTATGTAGAACTTCGCAAACTCTTACAGTTAATCAAAAACCAAGCAACGAGAGACGCCCCATTGGGTGTATAGTATACAGCCGTTATGTTTTTCCGATTTGGTCGGTTAGATATTAGGTCATATACATATTACATCAGCGTGGGGCTTTCGGCGTTGCTCGTTTCGATTAACTGGGCAATGCGAAGGCCTTACATAGTGGAACGAGTGACAGACTGGCTCCACGTTTTTATATGTATGAAAGGATTTTATTAAAAAGTATGCCAGCAATGGAGTCAGCTGACAATAGTTTATATCGCTGACGCATGGATATTATTAATAAAAATCCTTATCGCTATTTGGGAGTTTATTCAAATTCGCCAACCAAAGAGCGTATCGCCAATAAGGCAAAGATGAATGCTTACTTAAAAGTAGGTAAGTCTGTATCTTTTCCTTTGGATTTACTCAATATATTACCAAGCATAGACCGTTCGATTGAAACGGTTGCTAACGCAGAATCCGAACTGACACTCCCAATAGAACAAATCAGATTCGCTCAATTCTGGTGGATGAATGTAACTTCACTTGACGGTATCGCATTCAATCATCTGACCAATGGCAATATGGATATGGCAAAATCTATTTGGGAGAAAAAAAACGATGTGTCTTCTCTTCAAAATCGCTTTTTGCTTTCTATTATCAATGACGATTGGAACTCTGCCATTCAATACGCAGAAAACCTATACACTAATTTCTCAGAAGAATTTATTGCAAAAATTATTGGTGAGGCAATGCCTGTTTCAACACCACTTTGGAAAATGTTCATTGATTCATTGGCTAAATCAGGTGTAAACCTTTTACCGTTCATAGACACGCTCACCAACACGGAATGGAGAAATTATATATCGGAAATAACAATTGTTCCATTAATTGATTCCATTAAAGAAGCCATAGATTTAGCAAAATCCTCAAAGGGTAAAGGTCCGCAAGCCAGATTCAAAGCAGGAGAAAAATTAATGGCTTCTACTAAAAGCGCATTGAACCAAATCAAAAAATCTTTGCCGGTTTCTGACATACGTTATCAAACGATTGCCGACAAACTCGCGACAGAAATTCTCCAGTGTGGTATTGATTATTTCAATGACACGGAAGACGATGATGCGCCACAGAAGGCTATGATTCTACAAAACTACGCATTGTCAATAGCTGTCGGTAAACTAACCAAAGACAGATGTAAAGAAAATGTTGACATACTAAAAAGTATTGGAAAAGAATATTTGGTACGCAAAGAATTAGCACAACTTACAACATACATAGAAGAACTTCGAGGTGAAAAATCCGCTCAAAGTCCTTTATTAGGGTTAACGTCGTTTGGTAGAGGAATTCCTGATATAGCACGAATCGTAGACAAATGCATTCCTTTATTAAATAGCATGAAAGGTAAACTTGGCTTTGGCAGCAACTTGTATATGAACGTATCTTCTGCTGTTGCCTCTTCTGCTATAAATGCTCTTGTTAATGTCGTAAATTTTCAGCAAACTATATCCATAGGGGATAATAGTAAACTCAAAAGCATTATAAGTGATGCTGTAAAACTTATGTCCACAATAGGAAACATGGATATGGATACAAAAACCAGAAACTACTACAGCGGAAATAAAAACACTTTAATGAGCATAGACAACAGATTAAATCCTTCTGGCGGCTGTTATATTGCAACAATGGTGTATGGCGATTACGACCATCCACGGGTAATGGTTTTGAGAGAATTTAGAGATAGTTATCTTGCTGATAGACATTGGGGAAGACAATTCATCAAGATTTATTATAAATACTCTCCGAAACTTGTTAAAAAACTTACTGGACATAAAAAAATAAATCATATGATAAAAATCATGCTTGATATATTCGTTGAACACTTAAAGAGAAACAAAAAATGAAAAAAATAATACTATTTGCAACATTGTTTATTTCTGCAATCAATATAAATGCAGACAATTTAAAAGAACAGTTGCAGAAACAAAATGCTCGCCTTGATGCCATAGAATCAGACATCAATCGCTTAAATAATAGCATAAAGCAACAACATAGAATAAACCTACGTTTGTCTGCTACAGATAAAAAGATTATATTAATTCAAGACTCAATACAAGGGAATTTAGGTACTTTGAACGAACGTATAATTGCCGTTGAAAAGACACAATCTGAAGACAGAATATCTTTTAAGAATGACATACGAGAAACTAACACCAATATTGCCACCAATCTTGTAAAGATGGACTCACGTACCATGTGGGGTGGCATATTATTATTCTGTACAATTTTGGGATTCAGCGGGTACCTTTATGTGAAAAGGCGCAAAGACTATACATCTATGAGTGAAGTCCGTAAAGCCCAAGAAGCATTGCGAATTGCACAATCCAAGATGCAGGAAGATTCCGTAAAATTGGATAATCAGATGCTGGCTTTAATGGAAAAACAAATGAACGCTACTTCTACAATTGTCTCAACAGAAGCGGACCATTCATTAGCTCTTAAAGTAGCAGATGAAATAGTCCGCATAGAGCTTAACCTATCCCGAATGGATGCTTCTGTAAAAGGGTATAAACAACTGGCTAAAGCTGTAGAACGCATTAAAAATAATTTTCAAGCAAATGGATATGAAATAATCGATATGCTTGGTAAACCGTATAATGAAGGTATGAAAGTGGTTGCGAATTTCGTCCCTGACGAAACATTAAAAGAAGGTGAGCAAATAATTACCGGAGTCACCAAGCCACAAATTAATTACAATGGCAAGATGATACAATCTGCTCAAATCACTGTAAGTCAAAACATCTAAAAAATACAATATGGCACGTTTAAAGATTGATTACGGCATTGACCTTGGTACAACCAACTCGGCTATTTGCCGCATGGAAAAAGGTGAACCAGTTATTATTAAAAGTGACACTCTTAAAGATACCATGCCCTCATGTGTATCTTTCAACAAAAAGAAATCCGTGAAAGTAGGTGATGGCGCATACAACAATATGAAGAGTGATAAGCGCCGTGCAACAAAGTCATGGCACGTTGAAGCATCAAATACCTATATCGAATTTAAGCGCACGATGGCTACAGATACTAAATATTCAAGTAGTTATATGGAGCGTGAATTTACTTCGGAAGAACTTTCTGCAGAAGTCCTGAAGACGCTAAAATCATATGTTACAGATGAAAACATATCCTCAGTAGTAATTACTGTACCTGCAAAATTTACCGTAAATCAGAAGACAGCTACCATGGAAGCCGCAAAAATGGCAGGCTTCAAGCGTTGCGAATTGTTGCAAGAACCTATTGCAGCAGCTATGGCTTACGGACTTTCAACTGACACTAAGAATGGCATTTGGATGGTATTCGATTTCGGAGGTGGTACATTTGATGCAGCTTTGCTAAAAGTAGAAGATGGCATCATGCAAGTATTCGATACAGAAGGAGATAACTATTTGGGTGGTAAGAATCTAGATTATGCCATTGTGGACAAAATCATAATACCTTATTTACAGAAAAATTATGTAATAGATGGTTATCTAATTGACAATCAAAAGAAAGAGGTACTTCGTGATGCCATGAAAACATACGCTGAAGAAGTGAAGAACCAGCTTTCATTCAAAGATCACGAAGACATTATTTCTAATCTTGGTGACCTTGGAGAGGATGAAGAGGGTGAAGAAATCGAACTAGATATTACTATTACCCAAGCGGACGCTTTTGATGTGATGCGACCCTATTTCCAAAAAGCGGTAGACATTTGTAAAAATCTTTTAGAGCGCAATCATCTTAATTCATCTCACCTTGATAAGTTAATATTAGTTGGTGGTCCGACTCATTCTCCACTCATTCGGCAGATGTTGAAAGAGCAAATAACTCCAAATGTTGATACAAGCATCGACCCCATGACGGCGGTAGCTACCGGGGCAGCTCTATATGCATCAACAATGGAAGCTGAAGTGAACGATGAAGATTTCACTATAGAAACTGTAAAACTTGAAGTCGGATATGAAGCAACATCCGTGGAAACTACAGAATGGGTAAGCGTAAAACTATCTGCTGATGCTAAACAAAACAATGTATTTGTAGAGCTAATTCGCAGTGATAAAGCTTGGTCAAGTGGTAAAACAGACATAGACAAGAGCGGTAATGTAATTGAGGCTAATCTTTTAGAAGGACGACCGAATTCGTTTGATGTTGTTTGCTATGATATTCAGGGTAACACTCTTCCATGTTTTCCTAATGAGATAACAATCATTCAAGGCTCAAAGGTAGGAGCTGCTCCTCTGCCATATAATATAGGTATTGCCGTTTGGGACTCCAATAAAGAACGGGCTGTGTTCCGTATGGCTCGCGGTTTAGAGAAGAACAAGCCGGTTCCGGCAACAGGTGTTGTTAATAACTTAAAAACTACCAGCCAATTGCGTCCAAGTGTGGACAGTGATGTACTAACAATACCCATTTATCAGGTGGATGATTTTAGTGAAGCTGAAAATCGTCCGGTATCTCTCTATGAACATGTAGGAGATGTTGTTATAACAGGCGATGAAGTGGAACAGCTTATACCTTCAGATAGTGTAGTTGATATAACGCTGAAAGTTGACTCATCCGAGCAAATGATACTTGAAGCCCATTTCCCAACCACAGACACAACAATTGAAAAGCCTCTTGACACGAGTAAAAAACAGTCTATAGAAGATGCCGATAATAGCATCCAAAAAGGAATAGCTGATGCTCAAAGAAATATAAACCGTCTGAATGCATCAGGTATTTCTACCACTGATGTAGAACGAGAATTAGCACAAGTCAAAGATGAAGCTAAGAATAGCTCGGAAAAGAAAATGGTACTCCAACACCTGAAAGAAGTGCTTCGTAAGATTGAAGACCTTGATGAAGGTACTGAATGGCAACGAGTGGAATCTGAATTGCGTGAAGAGTTTGAAAGGCTTGAAAAAGCGCAAGAAAAGTTGGGTAATGATAAATCTCGACAAATAGTAGAAAATCTACGCTCACAAGTGGATCAAGTTATTCGCTCAAAAAATGTCAAGGTCGGCCATGAGCTCCTTGAGCAAATCAATACTTTGTTCTTCCAACTTACTATGATGTATCAGTGCATAGGGTTGATAGACGACTATAATAAAACATTCTCTTCCCATCCTTGGAAAGATGCTAGTCGTGCTCGTCAACTTATTAATCGTGGACTGGAAATCATCAACAACAATCCATCAACTGAAGCTTTATTGCCAATAGCAAGAGGTATTCTTAACTTATTACCTGATGAAGAGGCTGCTAATGCGGGAGGTTTATTAAAATAACAAACTTGCTTTATGGATAAAAATTGGAAAATAGATCAATTAGAGAAGCTGCATATTGGTAAATCTATATACAAATATATTCCCGAAAATATTGGGAATATATTGTATTGCGATACAACAGAGCCCAAAGAATATCCATTAACACCTCAACAAACCTCAAAAAGAAAAATATTAGGTATGCTTTTTTGCATAATAAGTCTTTCTTTATATTGGGGGTTTCTTTATGAACATTACATTTGGGGAATTATCATTACTATTGTCATTTGTATTATAACCTTGGCCGTTTATAATACATCCTTTTCCGGTGTAGATTATTTTATTGGTGACAAAGGTTTTTCTATAATAGAATTTTCTGGTAGACGAGACAATATTGCCAATAAGCAGATATGGCAATTTGATGATTTATCATATCTATTTACAGGAGAATGTGTGAAAAAGGTGAATTTTTCATATTCAGGCACGGATTATTATTTTTCTTTTTATAAGAAACTGAATCCTGATGGAAAAACATATGATATTGCATATACGACGACAGGATCATATTCAGATAAATCGCCAAAAGACCCAATGAATCCAGAGGGAGCGAGTCCTGAATATTGTTTCATGAAAGAATTAGAAAAAATATGGACGTTACATTTTTTCAATAAACACAAGAATGCCCCAATAACTCAATTTCCACTTATTAAAGATAATAGCATTTATAGTGATGCTATTGCTGTCTGTCGTGATTATATTGATATTTATGGAGTTAAATACAATCAAAGCAATACGAAAAACATCTATATTTCTAATGGTCAATTGATTGTAGAGCATGAAAATCATTCAAAGAAATTCCTTGGGTTAATTGAAAAAGGAAATATAAGTTCAATTCCTCTTTCTGATTTAGGAAATCGACAAGCATTTATGTTATTATTTAACTCATTTTACAAATCATGATATACTCAAAAGGAGATAAAATTAATAACTACACAGTAACATTTCCGCATAAGCAAAGTTCTTATGCGGAAACTTACCGTGTTAAGGATGATACTGGGAAAACTCGTTTTTTGAAGCTTATCAATTATAGCAAAGTAAGTCGTTGGCAAATGAATGATAAAGGAACGATGAGGGAAATTGAAATCTCTAAGCAGTTTAATCATTCTAATCTATGTAGCTATATAGATTCCGGTTCAATTATGAAAAATGGCAGTCAATGGGCTTACCTTGTAACAGAGTATATCAGTGGAGAAACACTTTCACAACGAATTATACGTACTGGTTCACTTGGTGTGTACGAAATAAAGCAAGTAGCAAAATATGTATTGGGCGCATTGGACTATATACATTCACTTCCCATACCAGTCATTCATAACGAAGTTACAATACAAAATGTAATGCTTAATCTTGTCGGTGGGCTACAAGAGCTTAAATTGATAGACTTTGGCCATGCTTGTTACCTCAACCAACAGAATGGCAAACCTGATTTGACGGACTTAAACGCATTTTATTTAGCACCGGAGCGTTTTTCGGGAGTTTGTTCAGTTCAGACAGACTTATATGCTGTTGGCGCAATGATGTATTTCTTGCTTTATGACAAACTACCATGGTTTATTGACTTATCTCGTGTTTCAAACAGCGATAAAGTAGAAGCTATTCTATCTGAACGTCAAAAAGAACTTGATTTGCCCGACATTGAAATGTTTGAATTGGATGAGCAACTCATCAATATTATTGTGAAATCATTGTCTCAGGATTCAGAAGACCGCTTCCAAACAGCTAAAGATTTTATCAAAGCTATTGATGGTGAAGTAAAAATCTCAAGACAATCAACTAAGAGAAAAATTCTTTCATCAGGAGCAGAAGACAAATCCGGAGGTTCATCTAAACCTGTGAATATCGTAAAAGGTTCGGGCTTTGCTGCGATAGCAGGTATGGATGAACTCAAAGAACAACTTCGGGAAGAGGTAATAGATCCATTGCATCATCCTGAAGAATACCAACGCTATGGTGTTACAATTCCGAATGGAATGCTGCTGTATGGTCCTCCCGGATGTGGAAAAACTTTTTTTGCCAAACATTTTGCCGAAGAAGTTGGTTTCAATTTTATGTTTGTTACACCGGCAACACTTAAAAGTCGTTATGTGAATGCTTCACAAGAGAACATCGCCAAGATGTTCAAAGAAGCTGAGGAAAATGCACCTACCATCATCTTTATCGATGAAATTAATGAGTTGGTTCCCAATCGTGAAGGGGATGTACATGAAATGTCCAAAAGTGCCGTTAATGAAATGTTGGCTCAGATGGATAGAACTGGAGAAAAAGGAATATTCATTATTGGCGCAACAAATTATCCCCACATGATAGACCCGGCTATATTGCGAGCTGGTCGCTTAGATAAGAAATATTATGTCGGAGTTCCTGATGAAGTTGCTCGAAAAGCTCTTTTTGAACTTTATCTTAAAAATCGACCGTATGACTTTGGTTTGGATTATGACGAGTTGTCTAGGCTCACAAGAAACTATGTTTCCGCAGATATACAACTCATTGTAAATAACGCAGCTCGTACCGCCCTCAAAAGCCGTTCAAAGATAACGATGACTATTCTAAGAGATGCTATTGCAGCTGTTCGACCATCATTGGATATAAAAGAACTTCAACGCTATGAAGAAATAAAAGCACAAATGAATGGAGAAGAAATTAAAGAGCCTGGAAACAGACCTAAGGTAGGATTTAAATAAAACATAAACGATATGAATACGAATGAATTATACTTAAAAACCATCTTTTGCTGTATGGCTTGCGATGGTGATATTGCAAAAGAAGAGGTTTTATTAGTGAATGACATAACTTCCAAACAAGAATCATTTAGAAATATAAACATAGAAGCAATTATAAATGATTATGTAGCAGCTATTAATGAAAAAGGAGTTTTGTTTTTGAAGCAGTATCTTAAAGAATTAGAAGCGCAGAAACTTTCAATTGAGGAGCAGATGATAATCATTGATTTGGCAATTCAGACGATATATGCTGACAGCAAAATAGAATATTCGGAAGTAAAATTTTTCAAGAAGATTCGTAATCGATTATCACTGAATGATGAACAAATACTTACTAAATATCCAGACATTGAGGATTTCTTACTTCCCGACATTAATGTCATAGAAGATCCCGAATGGAACAATGTCATATTTGAGAATATAAATTTAGCAGAATATGGGCAGAAACAGTGAATGATTTATAGACTCTGAACTTTCCAAAAATCCCGACCCGCGCCTCACGGCGCAGGCCGGGGTCAGGACATTCAAGGATTTATGCCGGTGTCCTCGCCTCAAGAAAGCGGTAGGCGTTGGCGTTTACAAGTCCTATAATCCGGTCGTGGTATTCCGTGTTGGAGTTGCACAGCCCACGGCTCTGTATGACCTTGCCCTGGCTCAATGAGAACTCCACGGTCTCGATGCGGTTGCCTTGGCGGTCGTGTGCCGACAGGATAACGCTGTCCGCCTTGGCGTAATACTCGCATTGGAACACGCAATGGTGAAGGCTGCTACCCTCGGCCTGGAAAGCCTCCAAAGAGTCAAGCACGGATATTTCAATGTCATTGTCGCTGATGACAATCCCGAAGTAGCGTGACTTTTCCCTGTAGAAGTCCGCCTCTTTCGCCTTGGCTCTCAACATCTGTTCCCTGTCGCTACGCTTCTCCTCCGCCTTGTTCCTTTTGTCCAGCCAACGGTCATGTGCTGATTTAAGGTCTTTGGGACAGATATACTTGGCGTTGTGGATGTCCTTTCCGCATTGCTCCAACAAGCGGACGGTATCGCACCACAGGCCGTAGTCGGACGGACGGAAATGATGCCGTGCGGCCACCTTGTACGACTGCCAACACTCGTCCAAATCCAGCGGGCGGCTCACAAAGTAAGCCACGGCCTGTAAGTCATTGGACTTCATCATCGTCTCTATCCGGCAGTCCGTCAGCAACGCCTTCATCAGCCTTGCCGGATGGCAACCATCGGGAAGCCTGCCTTTCATGCCGTTGCGCCTCAGTTCGGGAAGCACCTTGTAACGTGGGTAAACGTAGGTGTCGGAAATCACCCAATGCACTTCGGACAAAAGTTTCAAGTCAATCTCTGTACACCAATTAAAGCTGTCCACATACCAGCCCAATGTCCTCGCCCTTGATGTCACCGCCATTCTGCCCTCGGCATTGAGCCACAAACGGCACACCTCCATGCAGGATGTTTTCAACTTCATACCTTTCCGGCATACTGCTCTCAGCAGGAAGACACGCTGCACTTGAATACCCTCCGCCACTTCAAGGGAAGAGAAGTAGGCGGACTGCACCTCCTTGCGCTTCATCGTGTCCTTTACCTGCAAGCGGTGTCCGCAATGGGGACAGCATACCGTCTTGCCTTTTCCCTTATGGTCAAACTTCGCTCCGCAGTCGCCACACGTGCAGTTATGGCTTGAAGTACGGAAGGCAAAGTGTGTGATAACATTCTTTACAGCCCATTCAACGGCTTTTGGGCTGACGGTTGACAGCTTCCCGTTGGAAGCCGCCACCGCCTTTTCAAATCTGTTCCTCGGTCTCATGGCTCAAAAGTTGTCAAAGAGTGATAATGTCGGTTGGCTGTCAGTCTGCGGCTTGTGGACTTTCGGCCTTGCATTGCGTGCCTGTATCTTGCGCAGCTCCTCGTCCTGGTAGCGTTTGAGCGCGAGTGCCCTCTGTTCCGCCTTTTCCTCCTCCGTCAGTTCAATATGATGGTTGACCACCACGTTGCACTGCAGCGGCTTGCCTATTTCAAGTTCCGGCTCGTCTATGCAATGGACGGCCAGCGAATAGATTTCATCGTCGGCAAATCCGCAACAGCCCGACTTCTGCACTTCATTAAGAATGAATGTTATCACATCGTCCATGGTGCGTGTCGTGGTTTCATACTTGGCACGGAAAAGTTCATCTTCCTTTGCCCTCTGGTCAAGATAACCCTTGACAATTTCCTTGAAATGTTCTGTTCCTTTCATATGTCCTTGCTTTTTACGTTATAAAATCCATACAGGATAAATCGGCAGTCCTGCCAGCAGTTCCAAAAACGGTATGGCATTAATGTCCTTGTCGAAGCGCACCTGCCAGTCCGGCTTTGCCAGTAAGGATGCCATGAACTTCTTTACCACAAACCGTCCGTTGTCGTTTGAGTAACAGTCGATGGTGGCGAAGTTCGTCCCGTCCTTGCGGATGTGGGCGAAGAAGGGTGGCATACCGAAGAAGCACTTGCGGACGCTCTCCCTGTCCCACAACAGGGTAAGTTCGTATGTACTGCCCTTGTAGCTTGCACTTTCCTTTCTGTCAATGAGTTGGATTGCCATAATGCCTGAATTTTGAAGTCCTAATCTTTTCCCTTTTGTTTGAAGCCTTGCGGCTTCCGCTCCGGGAAGTTTTTACGATACGGCATGACGGAAGGCGCAAGGGGCAAAAGGCGGACGTGACAAGTGAAAAGAGGCCGGAATACCCGATTTGGCACAAATCGCGGAAGGCTGCCGGACGCTTTTCACGCAGGCAAGGGAAGCGTCGTTCGCCGCCGCCCCGGCCTTCCGTTGCTTTGTATCGGAAAACCGGACGGAGCGGAACGCCCACAGGTTCAAAAACAGAAAATCCCGATGCCACAACCGATGACACCGGGATTTCAAGATAAGACATTTAGAAACAAAACTCTTATGAAGCCTACGGCAAGGGTATCTCAAACGACTTCACCACGCATTGCGCCTCCTTGTCCAGTATGAACCAGTATTCGGAATGATAGCCATGGCCGTCCGCGTCCACACCCTCGAAGTCAACCTTGACCTTCCAGCCGCTGAACGGTTGCGAACTCCCGTCAAGCGGGCTTCCGAAGTCCATCAGCCGCCTCAGGCTCGACATGGCTTTCATCTGCCGCTCCATCAGGGCGGCCGTTTCCTTGTCGTCCGGGTCGAAGTCCTCCAGCCCGTCCGTCGCTTCCATTACCCTCCTGTTGATTTCCACCATGGCCATGGAAAGGGCCATTTTCTCCTCCTGCGTGATGTAGGTATGCCCGAACACGGAATCCGGCTTGCTGACAGCCAATATCCGTATGGATTCGGGATTGTCCACTGACGCCCTCAATGCCTTTTCGGCCATGTCCGCCGCACGGTCGTCCAGATTGTCCGAACAGCATACAAAATAGAATACACCGCTCCAGAACAATACGATGGAAGCGAGTATTATCCAAATCTTCATCCCCGGCCTCATATCTTCACAATTTGAAGTTTGTCCGGCGACACGCCGAGCCGCTTGCGGTAGATGCTGCCGTCCTCACGGTACATCTCCAGTTCCGAAGAGGTGATGCCCTTCTCGCAGATTTCCCCGGCTTCCTCCAGAGTAAGCTGGTGTCCGCCGATGTTGCGCCAGATGGAAAAGGAGCAGGGTGCGTTTTGGTTGGCATAGTTGGAGCAGTTGAACGCCCGGCTTCCCACACGGATTTCCCCTCCGCAGTGCGGACACCTGCCGATGACCGGCTGCATCAGGATGTTTCCGTCGTCTGCCAGTTCCAGTACGGTCGGGAAGGTCTTGCCCTCCTTGCCGGAGAAGCCGTCCAACAGGATACGGCGTTTTTCCAACAGTACCGCCACCTCCGCATCCGCCATTTTGCGGTTGCCGATGATGGCATTGATGTTCAGTACGCAAGAAGGGCTGTCGCCGATGTTATGCTCACAGCGGTAGCCCTTGCAGGTCTTGACCACATTACCACCACACAGGGGGCAGCGGCCGATGATTTTCTTTTCTGTTTCCATTTTGTAGTATGATTATGTACCACTTTTTAATAACAAATCCCTAATTGAACCCACGCTTCCAGTCGGCCACGATGCCGCCGATGATGTTCTTGCCGGACATTACGTTCGCCCATCCTTCCGGGTCGAGTGAGAACCAGAGGTCGTTCCACGAGAGCGTGCGCACCTGCCATGCCAGGATGAACAGGTCGGTGTTGATGGTTTCAAGTCTTGTCACCACCTCGTTGGCGATGTAGTAGCGTTCCGAAGAGTCCAGCAGGTTGACCTTGTGCTTCTCATTCTTCCCATCGGCCCCCGCCACGTCGTAGCTTCCCGAAGTCACGAGCTGTTTCATGAACGGATAGAGCGCCGCCATCTGCGTGGCCGCATCCGTCAGCTCGTCCGACACGATGGCCGCTATCGCCGTGCCCTTGAGGTTGCTCCCCACCGATTTGAGCAGCAGGTTGCAGTTCTGCGGTATCTCGGTCGTCACCAGTTCCCCTGCACGTTTGATTTGGTAAAGGTTCTGCACCGCACCCTGCGCGTTGGAGAGGTATTCCAGCATCTTGTCCTCCACGCTGTGTACCCGGTCGAGGGCGACCGTCACGGCGGCTTCGGCGGCGATAATCTTCTCCTGCGTTTTCCTGCGCTTGTTGTGCAGGCTTTTCAGTTC
>OGOF01000534.1_pt1 | contig 27592 bp, 20 predicted proteins | sample 1552621 | NCBI WGS metagenome assembly OGOF01 (sample SAMEA2580156, study PRJEB22360) | human gut metagenome | biome: human gut; feature: human-associated habitat; material: faeces | place: Denmark | collected 2008/2010
GCCGGCATCGGCGTGCTTTTCGGCTCTCCGTCCGATCCAATGGTTCTCGTTCAGGCGCATGTGCTCAGCGCGGGCGTGCTCGTTATTCCTTCAGGAACCGCGGCAGAAGCGAAGGATGTGGTGGATGCTGCCCGCAAACTCAATAAAACGCTGCCCATCGTGGTGCTCACCAAAACCATTGACGACGGCGTGTTCTTTGATCAGACGGATAAGAACCTGAAGATACTCTGCGAACCGCTGGTCACTTCGCTCACGGTGGCCGCCACCGCTATTGAGGAACTTTTCCAGCGTGAGGAGAGCGAAGCCGAGGAGGAAGCCAACCGCAAGACGGTGCGCGAAATTATCAATGAGGAATACATGCGTACCGTCGCAGCCGTTCGCACTGGGGGCGCATCGGATGCGGCCGAATCTCAGAGCGACAAACTGCAGGCCGCTGCCGTGACAGTGGCTGACGAAGCAATGTCGGAAGCCAAGCGGCAAACACCGGCCCAAAAAACATTGCGTGAAGCCGCGCGCGGCTGGGGCAGGCGGGCTGCATCCGTCTTCTTTTGGAGAAAACGGGGCAGCGATCACTTGGGCGATGCTGAGCCCGCGGATGAGGCAAAGCCTGAAACGACAGAGCAGACAGCGCAAACGCCGCCCAAAGCTTGAGAAAGTCTGCAAAGATCTCATTTGGCTTGGTTTGGGTCTTTAGCTCGCTGAAGGCTGATGGCTCGGTTTTTCTGCTTTTCGTCGTTTGAGTGACTTTTTCATGCCCACGGAACACACGCTTTTGCTCGCACTCTTTGGTCTGCTTGCGCTTACCGTCGGTCTGCTCGCTCTGCTGATTTATCTGGTGCTTTCAGATCGACACCGCCGCGGCGCAGAAGGGGACGATCTGTGCGATGCGCTCCTCGAAGGCGTGGCGGGCGCCAAGCGGGAAATTGAAGGGACCGTGGCAAAGACCGATGCCAGACTCTCTGCCGGGCTCTCGAGTTTGATTACCTACTCAACGACCGAACAGAAACGGTCGTCAGAGTCCGTGGAGCGGTTTGCGGCGTCTGCGCGCGGTGATTTGGCGCGCATGAATGAAACTTTGGCCAAAGAATTTCTTTCGCTGCAAAGCATGGTGGACGAGCGTTTTGCCAAGGTGCTCCAGACCAATGCGGGAGCTCAGGAGGCGCTCGGGGCGAAGCTTTCGGCCGCGCTCGCCGAAGTGCGGGGCACGGTGGATGCCTCGCTTGAAAAGGTGCGCGCAGAAAATGCACAGAAGCTCGAGGCCATGCGCGCAACCGTGGAAGAAAAGCTCGATCGAACCCTCTCAGAGCGGCTCTCGGCGAGTTTTCGCATGGTGGATGAAAAGCTCGGTCTTGTACAGTCTGGGCTCGGTGAAATGCGCCGCATGGCTCAGAGCGTTTCGCGCCTGCAGAATGTGCTCGCCAACGTGAAGACGCGAGGCACCTTCGGCGAGGTGCGCCTTGCGGCCATCCTTTCGGAAATCCTGACGCCCGCTCAATACGCTGCTCAGGCGCGGCTCGATCCCAAATCCGCTGAAGCGGTTGACTTTGCAGTACGGCTGCCCGGACGTGCGGATGATGCGCCTTGCTGGCTGCCGATCGACTCCAAATTCCCGCTGGAAGATTGGGAGCTTTTGGAAAATGTCGAGCGCGAAGGGAATGCTTCAGCTGCCGCAGAGGCCCGTAAGGGGCTTGAAAGAGCGGTGCTTAAGCAGGCAAAGTCGATTCGCGAGAAATATGTGCGGCCGCCGGTCACGACAGAATTTGCGGTGATGTTTTTGCCGTCCGAAGGGCTTTACGCCGAAGTGCTTCGTACGCCCGGGCTGTTTGAACGTCTGCAGCGGGAATTCCGCATTACGCCCGCAGGCCCCACGGTGATTGCCGCATTGCTCAACAGTCTCTTAATGGGATTCATGACGCTTGCCATGGAAAAGCGCTCGAGCGAGGTCTGGAAGATTCTCGCGGAAGTGAAGACAGACTTTGCGGTCTTTTCTCGGCAGTTTGAAACGGTTGAAAAGAAGTTCCGCGAAGCACAGAGTTCCCTCGAACAAATGTCGGTTAAAAGCCGCCGTATGGGAGCGCGCATGCAGGCTATTGATGCTTTGGCCGATGGGGAAGCTGCGTCAGCGGGTGTCGTGCCAAAGCTCGATGAAGGGGAGGCGGCCGCGGCGAAATGCGTCAACGATGCGTTTTGATCGCATCAAATTGTTTGATTTGAGAAGCATGTCTGAACACGTGCTCTAAGATGCTGATCTGAAAAATTATTCTCTCAGGACACCATGGATTCGTTCTACCACGCCATTCAGACCATCTGCGTCTACGCCATTCCGCTGATCTTTGCGATCACGCTTCATGAATCCGCTCATGGCTGGGCGGCAGGACGGCTGGGGGACCCGACCGCCACGATGCTCGGCCGCGTGACGATCAATCCGATTCCGCACATTGATCCCATCGGCACCATTGCGGTGCCCGGCGCGCTTCTGCTCATGAGCGCGCTTACAGGGGGCGGCGGACTGCTTTTTGGCTGGGCAAAGCCCGTGCCGATTAATCCGCGGTATTTCCGCAATCCGCTCAAGGCCATGACGATCACGGCAGCGGCCGGACCGCTCTCCAATCTCTTGCAGATGATTTTCTGGGCGCTCTTGCTCAAGGCGCTCGCTGCCGTTGGGTTTTACGACAAATTCGTGATTTCTGTTTGTGCCGCGGGCATTTCCGTGAATCTGATGCTGATGGCCTTCAACCTCATCCCGATTCCGCCTTTGGACGGCGGCCGAATTGTGCGGGGACTGCTGCCGCGTCAGGCAGGAATGGCCTTCGACAAGATTGAACCCTACGGCTTCATGATTCTTCTGGTGCTGATGGTGGGCGGAGGTCTGTCGTTTTTCGTGCGTCCTTTCCTGATGTTCGGCCAATGGATCATTAATTTGGTTTTGTGATTTTTTGTGGGGGCACGTTGAAAATGACGCTCTGTCGCAATCCTAAAAACTGTATGGCGCTGCCCTCGGCATGGGTGCTTCGGTTTATTGATGAACTGCCGCCCCATGCAAAAGTGCTCGACGTGGCCTGCGGAGAAGGTCGGCATACGAGTCTTTGCCTCCTGCGCGGTTTTGATGTCACCGCGGTGGACGTAGATGTTACGCATCTCGAACCGCTCGTCGGCACGCCTGGCCTCACTCTGGAATGCAGAGATTTGGAAGCTGAGCCCTGGCCCTATGCCGAGGAAGCGTTCGACGCCATTATTGTGACCAACTATCTTTATCGGGCGCATTTTCCCCATTACTGGCGCTCGCTCAAGTCGGGCGGCTTATTCCTCATGGAAACCTTTACGACCGTGAATACCGCCATTTGGGGACGCCCGCGCAGTCCTGAGCACGTCCTGCAGCCCGGTGAGCTCCTGCGCCTTGCGCCCCAAGAAGCGCGCATTTGCGCCTATGAGGAAGGACTCAACGCCGATGAGCTTGGACTGGAGCGTATTGTTTGGCTCAAGCCCGGAGATGCTGAAGTGCTGGCCCTGCGGCTCGGCGCGCGGTGAATCGTCTGAAACATTTCGAGAGCATGCCGTTGGCGCTGTCAACTCATTCAAATGCTTGGCAAGCGTTTGCGCGGGCCGGCCTTTGATAGAATCAGCAGATCTTTTTTCAACCCGCAGGCGAAGCCGTCTGATTTCAACACATCAGCAGCTTCCGACGGCGCCCGATTGTGACGGGCGCCTGAGGCAACACCTTGTCGGGTCCGATTCACTTTGCGGAAACATAGAGTAAATGTCCTTGCGCGCGTTTCGACTCGCTGCCGCCTGCGCGGCGATTGCCTCCCTTTCCGGCTGCACCTTCCTCGGAATCGATTTCAATGACGAGAAGGTTCAGTACGAGTCCTCCAACTCGCGCGCGAACCTTGAGGTTCCGCCGGATCTGACGCCGATCCAAAATGACAATCGCTTTGCCGTGCCGTCGCGCACCGGTGTGGTGAGCGCCAATGCCGAAGCTCAGCGTGCTCAGGCTGCGTCAGGTCAGGATCCTTCGGCCGCATCGAGCCGAATTGTGCCGCTGACGGTGTCGGCTAAGGTAATGAAGGACGGTCAGGATCGCTGGCTGCGCGTCAACGCAGCGCCGGAAAAACTCTGGCCGGTCGTGCAGGACTTCTGGCCTTCCGTCGGTCTCGTCGTTCGCGAGCAGAATCCGAAGACGGGCTATATGGAAACGGAATGGGCGGAGAACCGCGCCAAGCTTCCGCAGGACATTATTCGCCGCACGGTCGGCAAGATTATTGACTTTGCTTACTCCACGGGTGAGCAGGATCAGTACCGCGTTCGCCTGGAGCGCAACGACGACGATACGACCGATATCTATATCTCGCACCGTTCGATGGTTGAGGTCATGACCGGCCGCGACAATGAGAGCAGCGTCTGGCAGCCTGGTCCTACGGACCCGACGATGGAAGCAGAAATGCTCCAGCGCCTTGCGCTTCGAATTGATGCCGAATTTAATCCTGAGGCCTCCGGTCAAGAGCAGGAAGCTAACGCGCAACAGATCGCCAAGGATCTGGAAATCAAGCCTGTTGCCCCTAAGGCAGCCATTGAAAACGGCAGCGACGGCAAGCCTGCCGCAGTGGTGCTCGACGAAGGGTTTGATCAGGCTTGGCGCCGCCTCGGTCTGGTGATCGACCGCATGGGCTTTGAGCTCGTCGACCGTGACCGTACGGCTGGCTGGTATCTCGTCCGTTATCTGGATCCTGCCTATGAAGCCAAGGTGAAGGAATCCCGCGGCTTCTTTGCCAATGTCTTCGGTTCTGACGAAGCGATTGAAGCGCCCACCTATCGTCTGCACTTGGGTGATGAAGGCGCCAAGACCCGTCTCACGGTTCAGGATGCTCAAGGCGGCGAAGACAAAACCGGTGTTGCGCCGAACATTCTCAGCCTGTTGGCGGAGCAGCTTCGCTGATTCGGTTTCGAGATGAACTTTTTCGTTAAGTGCCTCAATGCCGTCGGTCTCCATACGGAGGCCGAACTGGCTGCGGCACGCCGAAAAAGTGCGCACGAGAGCGGCGCTCAGCCGGCTGTGCCGGAGGGTCCCATTTCGCCGGCGGTGAATAGACTGATCATTCGCCTGCCGGCGTGCTTTACCGCCGTACTGCTGAAGATCTTGCAGTGATGCCGGTGTCTCTGCAGGTACAGGTCAAGGCTCAAACCGTCGCCAAACTCCAAAAGATGGTTGAGCGCTCGCTTCTCACCCAAGAGCAGTTTGAAGTTTGGAAGCGCCGCATCATGATGCTTTAACGCATCAGGCGCTTCGGGGAATTGCACTCATGTCGACAGAGTCTATTCAGCCGAATTGCTCGAATAATGCGGCATGGAATGATCCTTCTGCAGGCATGGGGCTGCGCCTCTTGGCATTGCTCGGCAGCGTCGTTCTGACGCTCTTTAATCCGCAGGTGCGGATTGACCGCAGGGGATTCGCAATTGGGCTCGTCGGCTGGCTGCTTGCGGCGGCTGCCGCCTATGCCTTGATGGATCCGATCGCTGACGCGGCATGGATTTCCGACAGTGCAATTTTGGTGATTGCCAAGATCTACGGCTGGGCAGCGGGCCTCTGGAGCATCGGCGTAACCGTGCTTTGTGCAAGAAGAGCGCACGATTTTGGGCTTTCGGGCGCCTGGGCACTGCTGCTCTCTGCGGCCGGGGTCAATATCCTCTTTCTGCTGGCATGCCTTTGCCTGCCGGGGCGTCCAGAGGGCCTGGCATGGCCCAGGGCCGATGATGCGGCCGAACTTTTTCACGGCACGCATCAAACGGTCTGCCGCAACGAATAACCACCCAATGAAGGCAGGTGCGGCAAAATAGCGCACTGCACTAGATATTTTCTATTTGAGAGACAAACGCAATGGCTGATGCAATCCGCAAGGGCATGCTGGTAACGATCTCCCTCGTGATGGCAGATATGACGGGCCGAACGCTTGAAGAAACCCCGCCCGAAGGCATGGTTTATCTTCATGGCGAAGGCGATATTTTTCCGCGTCTGGAAAAAGCGCTCGAAGGGCATTTCGCCGGCGAGGGCTTCACCATTCATCTCGAACCTGAAGAAGCTTTTGGCGAATACGATGCCGATGCGATTCGGTGCATACCCGTGGAGAACTTTGCGCATCCCGAACGTCTGGAAGTGGGAGAGCTCGTGGACGAAGTGCCCGGCGAAGCGCCCGACGGCCGCTCCTGGCGCGTGACGGATATGGCCGACGGCATGGCCGTTCTGGACGCCAATCATCCGCTCGCCGGCGTCGGACTACAGTTTGCCGTCAAGGTTTTGGATGTTCATGAACCCTCAGAGGCCGAGCTTGAAAGTATGGAGGACGATGGTTCCGCTTCGCTCGTGCCGCCATTCCTGCGGCTTGCCGACAAGATCGTTTCGGAGGACGACGATGACGATACGCCTTATGAGGTTGCCGACGGGGAGTCGGCGGACCCCTACAGCGACGGATCGTCCATGGCTAAGCTCGCTAAGTTGCCTCGCATCGTGCGTTAAAGCGCCTGCAGTTTGCCGCAAGGTGAACCGAGCACCATTGAACAAAAACGAATGGGCAGTTCCGCAGGTCCTTTTGCAGGTCGGAATACGCCCGTCATTAAAGATGCATGGTTAGCCTTCTTCACTGCTATTAACGACTGCACGCTTGGCCGCATCAAAAGCAAAACCAGCTGAGCGTCATCAGCTTGGGCGCTGCATCTGAAGTCCGGCGCTTGAAATCAGTGAGCGGCTTCCGTTTGCCTCTCGCACGACAGGCCTGCGGGGAGGTATGCAATTCTTTGTGTGTCTCCCGCGGTCCAAGCATGGTTAACCGGAGGACCCAATAGGGCGGCTCTGATGTCTCATAAGCCTATGAGCATGCGGGCGTTTGCCTGATTTGACAAACGATTATGAAGTCCAGAGGCGTCCGTCAGTACGCTGTTTCGGGAGCTTGTCGGTTGAGATTTTGACTAAAAAACAACAAATACGCTTGCATATCTAAGTATACATTTTAGGTGGTTTTACCAGTACTTATACTGCGAACTATTCTCATTTTTAGTTGCATTTGCAATAAGATTCGCAATGAATACTCGCAAACCACTCTCTTGCATTTCCACAAAGCGCCCCGCACGCAAGCGCTTAGCCATTGCATTGTCTCTGGTGTTTTCCGGCTTGGGGACGCTCTCGCTGTCTCAGACCGCAGCTGCCGCAGATGACTATCAAACGATTGACGGCGTCGGCGTGACGGCTCAGGCGCTGAAGATTGATATCTCTACGCAGGAAACGCCGCAGTCCGTATCGGTCATCAGCAGTAAGACGCTTGAAGAAGGGAATATCCGCAAGCTGGATGACTCTATGCGCTATACGCCGGGATTTTTCAGTCAGTACGGCGCGGACTATGACACCGACTGGATGAAAATGCGCGGCTTCAGTGTGACGACCCTCATTGATGGTCATCGTCAGTTCTCCGAAGGCTTCTTCCAGACTTCTGTTGAACCCTTTGGGTTGGAATCCGTTGAAATTATTCAGGGACCGTCTTCCTCCCTTTTTGGTGATTCGCAGCCGGGCGGCGTCGTTAATCTCGTGACCAAGAAACCGACCAAAACGCCGCAGCACAGCGTTTCGATTTCCGGCGGCTCTAACAAGTATGTTCAGGGCGGCTTTGATTTTGCAGATAACGCTACTGAAGACGGGACGAAGCGTTATCGCATCGTAGCGATGGTCAATCGAGAGGATTCGTTCCTTGACGGCGTTGATAAGCACCGCGTCTATCTTGCGCCGAGCTTCACGATTGATGTGAGCGACAGAACCAGTCTGACGTTCTTGGCGAACTACCTGAAGGAGAAGGGCAAGCCCAACAGCGCTTTCTTCCCGACCATGGGTACTCTTCATGCCCGCAATGGTCAATATATTTCTCCGAGTACCAGCTATGCACTTCCCACTGATGATCTGGACAAGGATCAGGTGAATTTCGGCTGGGAACTTTCGCATGAGTTCAACGACAACTTGAAGTACAAGCAGAGCGCGAATTTTTCTTATACGGATATGTATCTGAACGTCGCATCCGTTTATGGTTCGGGGGATTATTTTGTCGGGAATACTCCCACTTTAGATCCCAAACCCATGCTGTCGAGGAATGTGCTGATCAACGACGGCATTGAAAAAGCCGTAACTTTCGACAATAACCTGACATACACGAATACATCAGGGTTATTTGATAACCTGTTCCAATTGGGTTTCGATTATCAATGGTTCAAGAATTCTTGGGGGGCCAACACGCCGTCAGGGCTGGACTGGGGTACTGTTGATCCATTCAACCCCTCTATTTTCACGCCGGGGGATGCCTCTGCCTATGAGCTTGCAGACTATTGGCGCAATAAGTGGCAGTTTGGCATCTATGGACAGGCTCAAACGATTGTCAACGAATTCCTGCTTTTGAAAGTCGGCGCACGTTGGGATAAGGTCAGCATCGATTCTGGTTCGGATGATTCCCGTATTATCATCACCAAGGATCAGCTTGATGATACGCATTTTTCATGGAATGCCGGGATCATGCTTTTGAATGACTATGGCATCTCGCCGTATGTGAATTATTCAGAAGCATTCTTTGCCAATGCTTCTTTGGCATATGCTGGGTTTGATAATAAATATCTTTACGGACTTACCGAGCCCACGAATACCAAGCAAATCGAGTATGGCCTTAAGTTGACGCCGAATTGGCTTGATGGCTTTGTGAACATTGCGTTCTTCAATCTCAAGCAGGACAACGCCATGACGCCGAGTCTGGTGAACGGAGCACCAGCCTGGACGCCGGTGAGCGTTCAGAAGGCAAACGGTATTGAGGTTCAGGCGCGTGCCTCCGTTTTCAAACATCTGACATTTGACGTGAGCTACACGTATCTGGATAAGACGGATGGTGATGATGAAGTCCGCACTGTCATGACGCCTAAGCACATGGCATCGGGGTGGGTCTCCTACAACTTTGCCGATCTTGGTCTTTCCGGGCTGACGCTGGGTGCTGGGGTTCGGTACATCGGCAGTTCCGTCGGTCATTACGTGAACGAACAAGTGCCTGATGTCACGCTTTGGGATGCTGCTGTGAGTTATGTCTTCGATAAGCACTGGAGAATTCAAGGCACGATCACCAATATCGCTGACAAGGAATATGTTCAGGCTGCCGACTATGGCACTGCTTATTACGGCGAAGGGCGAGTTGCTCGTGCGACTTTGACTTACGCTTGGTAAATCCTTGATTCTCGTTTGAATATTCATTCAAACGATCTATCACATTCAACCGTCCGGCACCGCCTATTCGGCACCGGACGGTTGAACGCATTCACAAGCATCATTTTTCAAACGTCCTCGCCATGTACGAATTAAACGGCATCCGCATGGTTCGCAATGATCGAACGATTCTTTCGATCGACCATCTCGAAATTCCGACGCATGAGCTCACACTCATTTTGGGTCACAACGGTTCGGGGAAATCGACCTTAGCATCGATCATTTCCGGACTGGTTAAGCCCGATGCCGGGACGACGAAACTCGAAGGGTGCGACCTCTTTACGCTTTCAGAACGAGAGCGCGCTCAGAGAGCAGCTTTTTTGCCGCAAAAACTTCCGGCCTCGGAAGGCCTGACTTGCCGTGAACTCGTGCGTCTGGGACGCTTCCCTTGGCGCGGGCTTTTTGGCCGATGGCGCGCTGAAGATGAGGCAGCTGTTGATGAGGCACTCGCAGCTACCGGCACGGCGCACTATGCACAAAGCTATGTCGACGATCTTTCCGGGGGCGAACGGCAGCGCGTGTGGATATCGATGCTTCTCGCAGCAAAGACTTTGCATCGCCCGCGCTCTCGCGACCGACCCGAAAGCGCTGCTTATGGACGAGCCGACTTCCGCGCTGGACGTTCGTCACCAATACGGGACACTGGCGCTTCTGGAGCGCCTTAATCGTGAAACGGGGCGAGGCGTTATTGCGATCATTCACGATATCAATCTGGCACTGCGGTTTGCTACACATATCGTGGCTTTGAAGGAGGGGAAGGTTCTCTTCTCAGGCGGAGCTGAACTCCTTCATAGTGAAGAAAATCTCAGAACACTTTTTGAGGCGCCGGTCAAACTCATGCTGCATCCGGATCCGCCGGCAGCCTATACCGGCGGCAAGAAGCAGCTCCCGCTTGATGTTGCCGTGGTGTGCGAATGAACCTTCATCCTCCATTCTCCATACGCTTAAGCCGCCGAGGAGTGCTGAAGCACTTCGCGGCCGGCTCGCTCGGCGCTGCGTCGCTGCCGAACTTTGCTTCGAATGAAAAGTTGGCTGTAGTCTCGGGTATCACCATTCGCGATGACTTGGGCGAGCACGTCTTTCAAACCATCCCGCAGCGTCCTGCCGTGCTTCAATGGGATCTGTTGGAAAACTTGGTTGGTCTTGGCGTCAAACCTGCGGGCGCCTGCGACATCTCCAGCTGGGACACCTGGGTGCGTGAGCCCGCGCTGCCTGCCGGTATTGAGGATCTCGGTACCCGAGCCGAGCCCAATCTTGAACGCATTGCCAAACTTAAACCCGACGTTATTCTCATCGGTCCCACTCAGCTCGATCTGATGCCGGTGCTTGCCACCATTGCGCCGGTACTGCTCTTTAGCAACTACCGCGCCGATGCGCCTGAAAATGAAGCTGAGACGGCTCTCAAGCAGTTCCGGGAATTAGCAAAACTCTTTCAGCGCGAAGCCGTTGCTGAAGCTGAAATTGCTCGATGGTTTGCGCAAATTGACGCTTATGGCGACGCCATCCGCAAAGCTTTTGGTTTTGCTCCTCAAATTCAAGTTATCCGCTTTTCCAGTCTCACAACGCTTTTTGTTTATACGCCTAACTCTATTGCGGACTGGGTTGTGCGGCGCATGGGAATGGCGCAGCCGCTCACTCGGCCTGCAAGCGCCTATGGCCTCACGCAGGTGAGGATTCGCGACCTCAAAAATTTAACGGATGCCTATGTCATCTACATCCGTCCTTTCGCTCAAGAAGCCAAGGTGATGAATTCCATCCTATGGTGTGCCACACCATTTGCCCGCAAACATCATGTGGCACCTGCGGAACCCTACTGGAGCCATGGCGGAGCGCCCTCGATTCTGACCACTGCAAAACGCGTTACCGAAGCACTTTTGACGCTGGCTCCTTCTTATGCCGGCAGAACGGAGCAGGAGGGAACTTCAAAATGAAGACTTTCTCCATAGGTGCACTCATTGCTGCGGCGGCTGCGCTGGGTCTTTCCATTCTCTGCACCTTTACGTTAGACAATGCGCTTTCCTGGACTGACCGCGTCAATCTCATCTTCGATCCGGCGTCAGCAGAGAGTTTTGACGCATACTACTTTGCTTTTGGACCGCTTCCGCGATTTGCCGCTGCGGCCATTGGCGGCGCACTGCTCGGTTTGGTGGGGAGCCTCCTGCAGCAGCTCACTCAAAATCCCATGACTTCTCCCTTGACGCTGGGTACGTCATCGGGCGGCTGGCTTGCAGTTGTATTGATTTCCGCCTTCTTTCCCGCGGCGGCCGGCGCATGGCTTTCATTGGGGGTTTTTGCTGGGGCGCTCGCTGCCTTCGGACTCATCCTGCTTATTGCCGGTCCGCGCGGCATGACGGGGGTCGCGCTGATTATCGCCGGCATGGTTGTGAACCTTCTTTTTGGGGCCATTGCGACGGCGGTTGTGCTGCTGCGTGCTCAGTTTGTTGAAAATGTCTTCCTCTGGGGGGCCGGCGACCTCGCGCAAAACGGCTGGGGCGGCATCACTGCGCTTTTGCCGCAGACGGTTCCGGTGGTGATTCTTTTATTGATTTTTGCGCCGCGCGCACTCGCACTCATTTCGCTCGGAGACGAAGGTGCTCGGGCTCGAGGCTTGCCTATCGTGCCCGTCTTCGGTGTGTTGGCGGCTCTGGGCATCTGGCTCTCATCGGCCTTTATTGCAGCGGCCGGCGTCATCAATTTCACGGGACTCATTGCACCCAATATCGCGAGAAGAGTTGGGTTCGTCAATCCGCGCACTCAGCTCTGTGTAAGCATGCTGATTGGGGCGGCTCTCCTTTGCGCCACCGACGCAGCGGCTCAGGGACTCACCTCGCTTACCGGCAACATCGTGCCCACCGGCGTCGTGTCAGCCATTATCGGAACACCGATTTTCATCTGGATTGCCCGGAAAAGCCTCTCTGCGCTTGCGCGCGGCGGTGCGCAGCCCGGTCAGGCATCCGGCATGGAGCGGTCGTCGCTTAAGAAACTCTCCATTCCTGGGCTCATCATGCTTGCCGCAGCAATGCTGCTCCTTATCGTCCTCAACTTTACGTTCATTAATCGAGAGGGCATATGGACATTTGCACTGGCAGATAAGTTTGAACTGCTCCTGCGTATTCCTCGGTTTATTACTGCCGCTGCAGCCGGTGCCGGCTTAGCGGCTGCGGGCGTCATTTTGCAGCGTCTGATCCGCAATCCGCTCGCCAGTCCGGACATTCTTGGCGTTTCGTCCGGCGCAGCTTTCGCGATGGTCGTGAGTGCACTTTATTTTGGCGGCGCCGTGGGATCTCTGGGGTCGCTGACGGCTGCTGGGGGCAGCTTTGTGGTGCTCTTGGTGCTGCTTGGCCTCTCAAAATCGTCTCGTTTTTCGCCTGATGTCGTCGTCCTGATGGGTATTGCGATCTCGGCTTTCCTGGATTCCGCCGTCACGCTCGCGCTTTCGCGCGGAACCATGGAAAACTACTTTATTCTCCAGTGGCTTTCAGGCTCAACCTTCCGGACCACCCCTCTTGCCGCCGCAATGCTCTTGGGGGTTGTTCTCGTACTTATCAGCATTGCTTTTGCCGCTTCGAGAAGCATGACGCTGCTCTCGATCAGCCGAGACTTTGCGCAGTCCCGCGGGCTGTCGCTCACGCGTTCTGCGCTGGGGCTGCTCACGCTTTGTGCGCTCCTTTGCGCCTCAGCTACTGCTGCCATGGGGCCTGTAGCCTTTGTGGGACTTGTGGCGCCGCACATGGCCGTCATGATTGGTGCACGAACGGTAAAAACGGAACTCTGCACGGCAACGCTTTTAGGGGCTGCACTCGTTTCCTGGGCTGATTGGCTCGGTCAGGTGCTGATTGCTCCCGCACAGATCCCAGCGGGTACATTGGCGTCGATTATCGGCGCAGGGTACTTCCTTATTCTTTTGGTTGTTTCACGACGCTGAGTCAAATGGAGTCTGTTATGGCGCGAACGGAGAGAGATTCTCAATGAATAACTTTTGACTTCCGCCATCGTTTCTCTATGTGATTTATAGATACAAGGCAGAAGTCAAAGAACTGCCCAGCCCAAGCCGACCGTAAGTGAGCAATTTGTCTGCACTCATGACGACGAAATGCTTGGCGTAACCGTTCAGAGCGTGCAAATGAAATCGCTTAACGAAACTATCAGAGCTCAACTAATGCGGTTGAATCCCTTAATGACATGTAGCGGCGCTATTTCGCCAGGCTTCTTGAACAAATGAAAGGTCGTATAGCGGGTCCGCACGGTACGGCGGAAGTTGTCGGTACCAACGTGAATACGCTGTGTTTAAGACTTCTGTGACTCGGATTAGAGCGTTGCAGTTGATCTTGATTAGTAGGCATCCTGCGGAGCGTTTTTCCAGGAGAAAGTTGCACCGAAAAGAAGAAAGGCACAGCCAGCCCAGAAGAGGCTTTCAACGGAGAAGGATTCCGAAAGCAGCGGGAAGGCAAAGGCTGCTCCCATGGAACCAATTCGCGAGATCGTTGTCGTCAGACCTACGAGACGGGCGCGACTGCCGGCAGGAAAGAGCATGTTCGGGAAAACAAAATCCAGCGGAGTTTGAAGACCGTACGCAAGCGCAAAGAGAATGAAGGCGGAGCCCATGAGAACAGACGAATGAATATCCTGCCCCAGCGCTATGATGCCGAGCGCAAAGGCCATCAGAAAGAAAGTGCCGATAAGGACGGCCTTGGGACGTTTGGCAAGGGCAGGGTGCGTTGAGGGGAGTACGCCGATAAAGAAGCACCCATAGAGCAGCAGTACCTGAATAAAAGTACTCTCCGTATCCAGAAAGCCCGAGAGAATCTTCGTCGAGTAAAACATCAAGACGGTTGCGGGGATCGTTTGGCAGAGCCAGAAAACCGTACAAAAAAGAAAAGCTGTGAGTGTTCCTTCTTCTGCAAAAATGCCATGAGCCGCCTTCCTGTTGGAGCTGTTGGCCGCGCACCTGGCTTCGCTCCAGGCAGCAGACTCAGGAACGCTGCGGCGGCCAAACCAAAAAAAGATCGCAAGCAGTGCTTGAATCCAGAGAAATGAGAGCCAAGGAAGATCAAAGGCACGTAAAGGCCAGGAAATCAATACAGCAAAGAGTGCCCCTGCGTACCAACCGAACATCAGGAGCGAAAGGTGACGTGCACGATCTTTCGCGGGTATGAGTTCGGCGACAAGCGCCTGACCGACCGGGTAATCGCCTCCAAGCAACAGTCCCGTTACGCCTCTGAGTGCCAGCAAAGCGAGAATTGGTGCGTATCCAAGTGCTGCATCAGGCCCGTTTTTCAACGACAAGAAGGCTGCGCAGAAAAGTGTGACGAGTGCAAAACAAAGCATCGAGCCTGCAAAGAGCCTGCGTCGGCCAAAATGATCAGCAAGCCAGCCGAAAACTATCGCCCCAACAGAAAAAGTGAGGAGATAGAGGCTTGCAAATGCGCCCATCTCCCAGGCGGTAAGCCCCGGGATCATCAGGATCAGGAACGCAGCGGATCCCGTTGAATAGCCGTCGAGGAATGGCGTTCCTGCAGCGGCTGCACTGAGACGATAAGGTTGGAAAACGGTGCTGCTCATACTGCTTGCTGAAAAATGCCGATTCCAATCAGTGCTCGGTTTGAGCAGCTGCGTGGTTGTGAACGAGATTTTCGAGAATGAAGTGCCAGGCCTGAATTTTCAGCTTGGGTGAGACGAGGTCAACTTCGAATTTATGCGAATAAAAGAATCCCTCGATAGCCATGATGGCCACAAGTGCTGGTGTTCGAACATCTTCGGGTAAAGCCGCAATTCGAGCATGCAGTCTCTCGTACCAGAGTCTGACAGGACGCATGAGTTCTTCGTCGTGCACGAAATTGGAATGGATGGCGAGCCCAACCGTCGACCAGCCGTGGTTGTCATGATCAAAGCTGCGGAACCATTCGATGAAGCCCGGAACGAGCGTTTCCTCGGGAGGTCCGTCAAAAAGCGCTTCGTGCCGAGCGAGTTCCGAGGAAAGGTGTGCGGCGTACTCCTCTACCAGTGCTGCTTGCAGTGCCCGCTTGCTCTTGAAGTGGTACATGCAGGCGCCTTTACTGATGCCGGCTTTAGTTGCCGCACGCTCCATAGTGAGCGCACCAATACCTTCCTCAATGATGATGGCTTTCGCCGCATCGAGGATGGACTGTCTGGTTTTTATTGCTTTATCACTGGCCATTTGGGGAAGAAATGCACAGAGGAAAATCCATAGTAGGAGCCATTGTAGGGCTGTCGAGTGTCTCGGATAACGCGGACGACCTGCGACTTAGTAAAGGTCACAGGCCGTCGTGAACGGAGTGATTTTCACCCGCATCGATAGAATTCGATACGGGTGAAGACATTACTTCGCAGCTTCAGCTGCAGCCTTGCCGGCAATACGGCCGAACACGATGATGTCCGTATAGGCATTGCCGCCCAGACGGTTTGTGCCGTGCGTGACGCCCGTCACTTCACCCGCAGCCCAGAGCCCCGGGATCACCTTGCCGTCAGCCGTCAGCGCCTGCGCTTTTTCATTGATGCGCACGCCGCCCATCGTGTGGTGCACGCTCGGCACCGCCTTGATGACGTAGTACTGACCTTGACTCATGTCGACGAGACCCGCACGATGATGGAAGTCTTTGTCATTGCCCTTGCCGGCCATCGAAGTGACGCGGTCAACCGTGCCCTTCAGGCTGTCGTAGGGGATCTTCGTGAAGTCCGCAATGCACTTCAGATCCGGGCAGGTCGTCATGATGCCCTGCTTGGTGAAGGCATCGTATTCCGTCGGGTGTTCTTTGACGGTATTCGATACTGCGCCGATCTTATCGTTCCAAAGCACCCAGCAGTAGCCGCCCGTCTGATCGAGAATGGCTTCGGAGAGCACATCTCGGCGGCCGAGCTCTTCAACGAAGCGCTTGCCTTCCTGGTTAAGCATGATGGCGCCGTCAAAGCGGGCATCCGCGATCAGTTCAATCACGCCCGAGATTGGGTCACAGATCGGATAGGTCTGGATGTACTGCATGTTGACGAGTTCTGCGCCCGCACGCTGAGCCATATAGAGGGCCTCGCCCGTGGTGCCCGGAGCGTCCGTGGTCTTAAAGCGTTCGTCAATCTTCGGGTTGTACTTCTTCACCATCGCGGGGTTCGCGCCAAAGCCGCCCGTAGCGAGCACCACGCCGCCCTTGGCGTTGAACGTGTATTCGGCGCCGTTCATCGTCGCCTTGACGCCCACAACGCGGCCGCTCTTATCTTTGATGAGCTCCTCGGCCTTCATGTTGGTGATGACGGGGATACCGAGTTCATCGGCCTTGGCCTGGAACTTCGTGATGAATTCCGTGCCGGTGTGGCCCACCGGAATCAGCGCGCGCTTGCGGCTGTGACCGCCGAAGAAGAAGAGATTGTCCGGTTCAAAGCGAATGCCCAGATAGTCACGGCACCATTCTGCACCGGCCAAGGCGTTGTGGGTCATTACGTTGATGACATTCATGTCGCCCTTCTTGTCGCCGCCTAGATACGTGTCCTTAGCATGCAGTTCGGGAGAGTCGTCTGTAATGCCGAGCTTAGGCTGGACCCAGTTTTTGGCAACATTCATTTCCGCGCCGGAAATGAGCGAGTTGCCGCCCACCTGCGGCATCTTTTCGAGGAGTACCACATTGGCGCCGGCGTTTTTGGCTTCAATAGCGGCAGAGAACCCTGCACCGCCCGCACCAATCACCACGACGTCATAGGAAGCATTCTTGGGCAGATCCTTAACCGCGGCTTTGAGCGCCTTTTTATCGGCCTTGCCGAGTGTTACACCGGCCTTTTTAGCGGCATCTTCAATAGCGTCGAGCATACCTTTCGACGTGAAAGTTGCGCCCGAGACGATGTCGACCTGCACGGAGTTGGCGGCAGCAACCTGATCCTTCAAATCCGTGAAAACTTTCTTGGCCAGAACAGGGTTTTCGGCATTCTTCAGAATGTCGATTTTCTGAATTTTGCCGTTGTCAAAAGTCACAGCAACTCGGATGTCGCCGTGTTTGCCGACGCCGACGCCTTCAGTGGTGATAGGGGCTGCAAAGAGAGTGGTCGAAGCGGCGCCAAAAGCAAAGGCGGCAGCAATTGTGATCAAGGTTTTCTGGAACTGCATGATGAAATAGAGCCTGTTACCTGCTACGGAGGGTTGAGGGAATAAGTCTGTGAGGCATTATATGCAAAACAAACTATACGGTTTGTTCTTGTGAGCTTTAGTGGTTATGGATATCCCTAATCAATCAAAATAACTACCAATAAAAATTCATAAAAAACAAATTAACAGATAGTATATAGGTGTTATCGCTAATCTAAAATGCGTGATAATAATAAACCGTCCGGTTGGTTTTATTTTGGATTAAATTTCATCCCACGCGAGACGGATGCTCTTTATGAACTGATTTGACCGCCTCGAGTAACTGTTAGGATCTTTCGGACAATCTCAAAATGCGTCTTAATACTCTTGCCTTCACCGTTGGACTTGCCGTCATGTCTGCTTCTGCCTATTCCGCCGTCACGCTTGATGGCCGCAGCCTCACTCAGGAACAAGCCTGGGCCGCCGCTAACGGCGAAGAGGTCGTCATTGCGCCTGAAGCAATGAAGCACCTCACGGATTCCTACAATCTGGTCATGACTGCCGCCCGTCAAGGTGTTGAAATTTACGGCCTCACCGTAGGCGTCGGTCTTAATAAAGACCACCATCTCTTTGATGCCAAGGGTGAACTCACCGACGTGGCTAAAAAGGCGAGTATTGACTTTAACCGCAACATTCTGCGCTCGCATTCTGTTGGATATGGACCGGCGCTCGATCCGAAGATCGTGCGCCTGTCAATGGTGATCCGCCTCAACACGCTTTTGACTGGCCGCGCCGGCGTGCAGCCTCGCGTTGCCGAGCTCTACCGTACTTTCCTCAATGAAGGCATTCCGCCGGTCGTGCCAAGCCGAGGCAGCATTGGCGATGCCGATATCACGCTGGCTTCGCACGTCGGCGCAACGATGATGGGTGAGTGGAAAGTCACTGTAAATGGCAAGGTGATTTCCTCCGCTGATGCGCTTAAGGCTAAAGGTATTACGCCGCTCGTTCCGCAAGGCAAGGACGGCCTTGGCATTTTGTCAACCAACTCGGTAGGCGTGGCCATGCTGATGAATGCCATGCAGACGATGCGCCAGGCTGTCAAAGTGACGCCGACCGTCTTTGGACTCACGCTCGAAGGCCTCAACGGTAATGTCGCCCCATTCCTTGCTCAGACAGTCAATTCCCATCCGCTTCTCGGTCTGCAGGAGGCCGCTAAGAATTTCCGCGAAGAGTTGAAGGGTTCCTATCTCTGGACTTTCGACAAGACGCGAAACCTTCAGGATCCGCTCAGCTTCCGTACGACCGTCTATACCTATTCAGAGGCCTTGCGTGCGCTGACTGAACTTGACGCTTTGGTGAATATCCAGATCAATTCGTCGGATGACAACCCGGGCGTGATTCTCAATGCCTCGAAGGAAGACTACGACTCGACGCAGGTTGCGCAGTACTTTGTTGACGCCGAAGGCCTGAAGGGTGCAATTATCCCCTCGGCTAACTTCGAACCGCTGCCGATCGCTATTTCGGCCGAACGCGCCGCAATCGCGCTCGCTCATGTTGCACACAATTGTGTTCAGCGCACGATCCGTCTCGATGAAGATCGTTTCTCGGGGCTGCCCCGTTATCTGACGGCAGAGTCGAACAAGAACGGTCATAACTTTGGTGCGACCGAAGATTCCATGGTGTCGATCTACGCGGAGAACGTTGATCTAGCCAACCCGGTTTCAATGGACGGTTCGCCTGTTGAAGGCAATATTGAAGACACCGCTTCAAACCTGCCGCGTATTGCTGAACGTCTGAATCGTTCTGCCGACAACATCATCGATCTCTACTCGATGGAGCTCCTGCATTCGACCCAGGCCATTGATCTGCGCCGCGCACAGCAAGATAACGTCAAGCTTTCGCCGAAGACCGAAGCGCTCTATAAGGCTTATCGTGCAAAGGTGCCGTTTGTTGACAAAGACCGCATCTTCTCGGGTGATTTGGAGGAAGGCATCAGCATTCTGAAGAATTGGCGCTAAACCGTCAGGCTTCTTGTAGCTAAGCCAAGGAACCGCTGAAATTAAGCGGTTCTTTGGCTTTATTTTTTTGAGCGGTCAATAAAACGTTTTCATGATTTTTTTGGGGACAGTCCGGAAGAAACGCGCCTGCGGACCGCACTGCCAACAAGAAGGCAGGGCTTTTGAACGGCTACGAGCATGTTCTATGAACGTCATGAAATTATCGCTGTCGGGAAATCTTTCCAACCTGCGCAGCCAGTCAACGCGCAGAAAGAGAGTCATAGAGAGAGCCCCGAGCGTGGGTCCTGGACAGGAAAAGCGCAGAGTGCCTCGGCGTGAACTGCCTTCATACGGGAGGCAAAAACGGCCTTCTCCCAGCCGCATTGAGGTGACGGGCAATCCTGGCATGGTCATCGCCCGTCAGGGCGCGGAGCGTTCCTTCGTGTAGCTTTCAGCACTTTTAAGAGACGAAGCCAGTTGCTTACTCGTCAGGCCGTCAGAACCACTGAGAATCTTGAACCGTGCAGGGTGTTTTCATGGCTCAGAGCCCACCCGCAGCGAGCGCAGATCCGTCGAACTAATGAAAGACCAATGCCGTTGTTGTCGGCTTCGACGAACCTGCCGGGGGCTGAGAACATGGCCGCAATGCGTTCGGGGGAGATGCCGCCCGCTTCATCCTCTACAACAAAACCATGTGCGGTTTCAAAAACTTGCACGGTTCCGGATGCTGTATAGGTGACAGCGTTTCGGAGCAAATTGTTAAGAACGACCCCCAGAAGAACCGGCGAGTAAAAACCTGCACAGACCGCTTCCTGAATAACCTGCAGCTGAAGCCCTTTGGCTTCTGCCTGTGGTCTCCAGATTTCTTCCAAGTGTCGGATCATCCGGGGCAGTGTGTCAGGCGTGACTGAGCCGATGAGTTCGGCTTCACGAGAAATCTGCAGGAAAGTGTCAACGAGCACCTGCATGTCCTTGAGTGCACGCTGGGCGCGTTCTGCCTGAGCACGCTGCCGATCAGTTAGGGGGCTGCGCGTCAGCAGTTCAAGGCTGCCTGTGAGTGTCTGAATGGGGATTTTTAATTCGTGCGTTACGTCACCCGTGAAGCGTTTCTCTCGTTCGAGAGCGGTATAGAGGCGCTCGAGTGCAATATCGCAGCTTCGCGCGAGGACTGTCACTTCGTCCTGATTGTGTGGCGTGCTGATCGGCAGATATTGATCCGCGGAACTCGCATGGATGACGTTGTCTGCAAGCCTGCGGATAGGCGACATGATGCTGCGGTAGAGCAGCCATCCGCCGCCAAAAGCACCTAACGCAACCAGTAAAGCAACCGTGCCTATAAGATGAAAATATGCGGTTTCCGCCCGCTTGAAGCATCCTTGCTGCTTTAAAAGCGCATAGGTGTTCGCACCGCGGTCAGCGATATAGAGAAAATAGGGTCGTTCGAGTTCTATTTCATGAAGGCCGGGCGAGAACATCTCCCAAGCCTGCGGAATGGGCTTTACGTCTGGCCTGGTGCCGTAGAGCGTAACGCCCGGGTTGGCCTGCGGCGCTATACCGTTTTCAAGTGCTTGGATCTTCGCGGTAAGCTGCGAATTCATGAGATCGGCGGCAACATAGTTCTTCACCCAAGTGAAACTCCACCAGAGGGTGACAGAGTAGACCGCAGCGATCGAAATCGTCAGGATGGTCAGGCCGGCAATGACGCGGGCGCCGAGCGAGGCGTGACGAAAGCGATGACGCAAGTGCGAGAAGTCCATACTTGAAACTCAATCGAGGGATTTATCGCTGGGAGCGGCCGATGGACCAGCCCGCACCCGTGTGCGTGCGGATCAATGCCGTTGCGAACGGTTTATCCACGGCCTGACGTAGCAGATAGATATTCGCCCGCAAACTATCCGCGTCAGGCACATCATCGTCAGGCCAAATAGCGGCAGTGAGATGGTCGCGGTCCACAATTTCCGGACTCGCCTTCATGAGTTCTTCCAGGATGCGCTGCGCAATGCCTTTGATTTTCAATGGATTGCCGGCTCTTGTGGCTCGATGCGTTGAGAGGTCATAAACCAGATCCTCAACTATTAGTTTTTCGGGGGCTGTACGGCGAAGAATGGCTGAGACCCGTGCCTCAAATTCATTAAAAGAAAAAGGTTTGCCGAGATAATCGTCCGCACCGGCACGGAGCCCGTCGATGCGTTCTGCAACGGAATTGTTGGCCGTGAGCATCAGGATGGGAATCTTCACGCCGCGTTCACGAAGTCGCCGGCAGAAGGTAACGCCGTCCATGCCCGGCATCGTCACATCAAGCGCTATCAGACTGAAGGCTTCTTTATGGAGGAAGTATTCAGCTTCGTGAGCGCTGCAGGCGGTTTGAGCGGTCCAGCCAAGCTCTTCGCAGAAGTCCGAGAGATTGGCGCAGTGGTCAGGATCATCGTCAATGATAAGAAGGTGAACGGTCATGGTGCTCGAGTCAGCAGAGACGCTTAAGTGTAAACCCGATGTGAGGCGGAAAGAAGTATAAGGATCTCGAGACCAATAAGACAACGCACTAGCGCTTTCGTGTCAACAAAGAAAACTCACTTAAAGTTATGCGGTAAAAAATAAATAGGTACATAAATTATTATTTATTTCATAAACATGATTTTTATTGCTATGGTTTTGTTCTCAAACACGTTGCATTGAAGATCCCAGGACAGTTGCGGATGCACGCATTTAAATGATGCTGATTTTTTGGGGTCAAGATAAAAAACCATAAATAACAATATGTTTGTTTGGCCTTAAAGTTGCGAATTGAGCTGATACAAAAGATTGAGCAGTGCTTTACCTTTCTTAAGGTTGGCGTCAAATTCCTTTGACGTCGCTTGAGAAGCGAATTTTTAGAATCGCTTCCGTCGAAGCAGAAGAACATCAGGAGATACATCAAAAAACTCCGAAAAGAAGCTTCGTCTACCGACCCTTAGAAAGGAGAAATCATGCATCGAGCTTTGCAGAAAGTTCTGCTGCCGCTTGGTCTTTTTGTCTGTGCAGCGCCCCTCTGGGCTGCGCAGACGGCGGATGAAGGCCTCACAAAGTCCGTTCCCTGTGCCGCTTGCCATCAGGACCTCACGAAAAACTACTTCATGAGTCGCCATGGCGTGACGGCAGACAGCCGCACGCCAGGCAAAAACTGTTCAACATGTCACGGCGAAACGCTGCGGCATATGTCGAACCCGATGAAAGAAAAGCCTCAGTTTACGTTTAAGAAAGACGTGAACGGCTTTATGAGCGAAGAAAATTTAAAAGCATCAAATGCTGTTTGCACGAGCTGCCACAAAGGAGGGGAGCAAAAGCACTGGGCACATTCTGCGCATGAGAACGCACAGGTGGGGTGTGTTTCCTGCCATTCAAACCATAAGGCTGATGTTGCTTTAAATGATCGGACGTCCACTGCGCTTTGCATTTCCTGCCACGCTGAACAAAAAGCAGATCTCTTTAAAACGACTGCACATCCGCTGCTCTCCGGGCAAATGAACTGCGTGTCCTGCCATAACCCGCATGGTTCGCAGCCAGGTGACGAAGCAATGACGACGAAAGGGAACACTAACGATACGTGCTACAGCTGCCACCCCGGCAAGCGCGGTCCCTTCCTTCATGGCCATCAGCCCGTCACAGAGGATTGCGGCAACTGCCACAATCCGCACGGCTCCAACAAAGGGGCGATGCTCAAGATGAGTGATCCAATGCTTTGCAAGAGCTGTCATGCCGCTTCTCATCACAGTCCGACCGATACCGTCAATGCCGCGAGAGGGTGCCTTAACTGTCATCCGCAGGTGCATGGTTCCAACCATATCGACGGCCGCAAGTTTGAGAATTAACGCGAGGAGAAAATGATGAACGCAATGCATTTCAAAGCTGCGCGTCTGGCGCTTGCGCTGGCAGGAGCTTTCTCCGCAGGCGGAGCTTCGGCTTTTGATCAGATTCCGTTGACACTTGACGAAGCGCGGTCTGCGGCCGAAGCGGATCGGGCGAACGCGATTCGAATGGGCGGCGAAGTGAGCGCCGCCAATGGTTCGAGCACAGCGGCGGCTAAATCCTGGAATGGCTACGGCAAAGCAGAGGGAGGCGCAGATGTTGACGTCAATCTCTCTGGCGGAACTGCCGCTGAAGGCTGGCGCCTTTCAGGGGACAACCTGGGTTCTCCGATTCCCCGTTTGCAGGCGGAATATCAGAAGGCAGGAAAGTATGCGCTCGAAGGTGAGGCAAAGCGCATTCGCCATGTCGCCGCGGAAGACGCGAACGTGATGGGCGGCAAAGCGGACCTTGAGACGATTCGCGATGTTTATCGTGTCGGAGCAAGATGGCTGCCTGCGGATAACGTGGATACGCGCATAGGCTATCAGGCAGACCATCGACAGGGAACAAGTTCTGTTTTGCTCAGACACAATTACACCAGTTATGGCAATCACGCTTATGAGCTCGATGACACGCATCATCAGGCAGCTGCTTCAATCGAATACATCGGTTCCGGATGGCGTGCTTCGACTGGCTATGAACTCTCAAAGTTTGAGAATGATGCGGGTCCGCTGCTCTATTTTGTGAACAATGCTCAGGGTCAGCCCACGATTGCAGGCCGCGCAATCGATCCCTCCAATACGCTTCACCGCGTGAAAGCGGATGCTTCATTCGATATTGGACAAACGTCGCGTCTTGATGTGGCTGCAGGGTATGCCTGGAGCCAATTGGATGACGCGGTTCTGGATTCGTCCACAGGGCTCAGTGCGGCGGGATACAACGTGAAGGCCCGCGTTCCAAGCTTTAATGTTGCGCTCACCTCTTCACCGCTGCCGCAGCTTAAGCTCGACCTAGACTATGGGTTCCGTCGTTATGACAAGTCCGTGGATACCGCCTCGGCGATCATCACAACGGATCAGGATTATTCGGAAAATAAGTTTTCGGCCAATGCTGTCTATTCTTTCGGCGGAGGTTATTCCGCGAGGGTTTACGGCAAGTATCTTGACCGCGATGACGAACAGGTTGTCGAAAATGTACGCACTTATACGGGCGGCATGGCGCTTAGAAAGCGCATGTCAAATACGCTCTCGGGCAGCCTGGGGTTCGAAGTGAGCGGTCAGTCCGCCAAGAATTACATTGATGCCGAGGATGTCACAAGGGAATCAACGCCCTGGGATCGTCTTGGGTATGACCAAACGGCATTAAAGCTCAATTTGACTTCGTCGCTCATAGACTCGGTTACGGTCAGTCTGCTCGGATCATGGTATCTGAAGAGTTTCGATGCGCCGGAAAATCCGACGGTGACATACGCCATGACAAGTGCGCACGGCACTACCGCCGGAGTGGATGTGGATTGGGCACCGTCACGTGACTGGAATCTCTTTGGCTTTTATTCATTTGATCGTATGAAAGCAGAGATTGATGCCAACGGAGGTGATCTCAACGATACGATGACCTCTCATACGGTAGGCGCTGGTTTCGGGCTCCATCCAGTCAATGCTCCCTGGACATTTGCGATGCGTTACGTCTATGGCTTTGACAAGGACAAAAATGCCGCAAAAGGGCTGATGGACTGGAAAAACGAGTACAAGTCACACTACGCAGAGGCGAACTTCGGCTGGAAACTCTCGCAGCAGTGGAAACTTGAAGGCGCGGCGCTTTTTGGGAAGGTTGACTCGAACGATATTCGGCACCTCGGCAGCGATGCCCCGAGCGGGTCAGAGCTGACTTCCGGCTTCTACGCCAGTCCAAACTATACGGCTTGTGCTTTCTACGTTGGAGCAACTTACTATCTGCCGTAATGCTTGCAGCCTAACGTATTGAAAACTCCCGAAAGACCCGATCCGACCTAAGCCGGAAAGCTGTCTTCGGGAGTTTCCTTTTATGCGCAATAGCTGTCAAGCGAACGATGAATTGACCTATCTAAACGAACGACAAATTGACCTGCCTGCTGATGTTCGTTTCTTACGTTTTTTCGGCTCACAGCGAGGAGTTCAACGGGCGGATGGCCGTGAGCTGCCCTGATTGTGTCCTTTAAACTAATCTTCCTTCAGTTAGAAACGGTGCAGTACCGGGTGGATTTTGAGGATGCGGCGTGCCGTAATCCGACATACCGCTTAGGACATTCGACGGTATCTCTTGGGCGGCTGTCATCAATCGGCAGGATTCCTGCGGCGAAAAGCTTACGCGGCCGTTAAGACGAAATCAGCGCTGTAGAGTGAAACCGAGGCCGCGATATAGACGGTCAACAAATGGGAAGAAGAAATTCTGGGTCCGCCTCGGAAACGGATCGCAGCAGTCTTCTCGGATGAAAGCATCCGGCAGAAACACATCCACTCGCACGCCGCACGGACGAATGACTCGGTGCGCTCAAATCTTCGCGGCATACCGCATTGAGCGCGCGCGAGCAGTCATTCGAACCGTTCGATTTCTGAAGGAAGAAAAAAATGGCGCTTTGCTGTAAGAAAACGCTCGCGGCTCTCACTGCCGCGCTGATGCTCGCTGCCCCGGCCTGGGCAGAAACGGTTTTGAAGGTTGTGCCGCACGCCGACCTGAAGGTACTCGATCCGGTGTGGACGACCGCGTTCGTGACGCGTCACCACGGCTACATGATCTACGACACGCTCTTTGGCCTCACGCAAAAGGGCGAAATCAAACCGCAGCTCGTTGATACCTACACGGCGTCGCCCGACAATCTGCATTACAGCTTCACGCTGCGTGAAGGGCTGAAATTCTCTGACGGCACGCCGCTCACGACCAAAGACGTCATTGCATCCATTAAGCGCTGGGGTGCGCGTGACAATCTCGGTGCGAAGCTGCTTGCGGCTGCCGAGAAGCTCGAAGCCAAGGACGACCGTACCTTTACGCTCGACTTTAAAAAGCCCTTCGGCATGGTGCTCGATGCATTTTCCAAACCGTCGTCCATTCCGCTTTTTGTGATGCCCGAGAAGGTCGCTCAGACCGACCCCTTCAAGCAGATTACCGATATGACGGGCTCAGGCCCCTACATGTTTGCGGCAGACCGCTATCGTCCGGGCGAAAAGGTGGTCTACCTTAAGAACCCGTACTATGTGCCGCGCAACGAGCCCGCTGACGGCACGGCCGGCGGCAAGCACGTCTACGTCGATGAGCTCGACTGGGTGATCCTGCGCGATGCGCAGACGGTCGCCAATGCCATTGAAAAAGGCGAAGTCGACGTGGTTGAAATGGTGCCCAATGAACAGTATTCGGTGCTCAAAAAGAACCCCGATATTCAGCTCCTTAACCAGACGGGCAAGCAGTCGGCGATGCTGCATCTGAACCATGCCATTCCGCCCTTTAATAATCCGAAGATTGCGCAGGCCGCGCTCATGGCGATCAATCAGGCGGCGCTGCAGCGCGCACAGATCGTGCATAAGGAGCTCTGGAACACCTGCACGTCGATTTACCCGTGCGGCTCGCTTTATGCGTCCGACAAGACCGACTATTTCACCGGCAAGCCTCAGTTCAAGCGTGCTCAGGAGCTTTTGAAGGAAGCCGGCTATGACGGCACGCCCGTTGTCCTGATGCTGCCGGCCGATATGCCGAGCTTGAATAAATATCCGCCGGTGATGGCTGAACTGCTGCGCCGCGCAGGCTTCAAGGTCGATCTTCAGTCGATGGACTGGGCCACTTTGGTCACGCGCCGTACGAAGAGCTCCCCCGTATCTGAGGGCGGCTGGAACGGCTTCATCACCTTCTGGAATCAGGCCGATACGTTCAACCCGCTCTTCTTTGCGCCGCTCACCGGCAGCGGTCTGAAAGGGTGGTTCGGCTGGACGGACGATCCGAAGCTTGAAGCGCTTAAGGATGAGTTCGTCGGGACCTCGGACCTCGCCAAACGCAAAGAGCTTGCCGAAGGCATTCAGCTGCGCGTCATGGATTCTGGCGTCTACGGCATGCTCGGTGAAGCCAAGCCCATCATTGCGCTCAGAAAGAATATTTCCGGGCTGGTTGAGGCTCCGATCAGCGTCTTCTGGGGTCTGAAGAAGGACTAAGCGCCTCAAACGCACACACGGCTTTTCGGCCGGAGACATTCTGCGCCTCCGGCCGAAACGCTTTGTGTTCGATTCTGCCTCTATCGATAAAACAGACCCCTCGTTTTCTGCAGACTCCCGCTCTAAAAGAGAATAGGAGACCAGACATGTTCATTCTTCGAAGGTTCCTGGCCTTCATTCCAGTCGCACTGATCGTCGCGCTGATTGTTTTCCTGATGCTCCATTTGTCGCCGGGCGATCCGGTAGCGGCCATCGCGGG
>OGOF01000548.1_pt1 | contig 27169 bp, 22 predicted proteins | sample 1552621 | NCBI WGS metagenome assembly OGOF01 (sample SAMEA2580156, study PRJEB22360) | human gut metagenome | biome: human gut; feature: human-associated habitat; material: faeces | place: Denmark | collected 2008/2010
TTTTGTATATCGTTGTCTCGATTACGGGTGCAAAGGTAGGTATTATTTTTAATCCAGCAAATGTTTTGAAAGAAAAATTCACAGGACAGTAAATTATCTATTTTTCCTGCAAAAAAATCCACTTTTCTCTTGCAGGTTCAAAAACAATGTGTACCTTTGCACCCGTAATCGAGACAACGATACAACAAAACAAAAAACGGGATGTAGCACAGTTGGCTAGCGCGCCACGTTCGGGACGTGGAGGTCGGAAGTTCGAGTCTTCTCATCCCGACTCATCAAAAAGGCAAGAATCTTGAAAGAGATCTTGCCTTTCTTTTTTCAATCCTATTAATATCTAATGAATAACAAAAGGTATCAACATATATTGTTCGATCTGGACGGTACATTAACCGATCCTATGATTGGTATTACCAGTTCTGTAAAGTACGCCCTCTCCTATTTCAATATAGAAGTAGAAGATTTACGATCTTTATGCCCTTTCATCGGGCCACCATTAAAAACATCCTTTAAGGACTTCTATCAGTTTACAGATGAGCAAGCAGATGTAGCCATTGCTAAATACCGGGAATATTTTTCAAAACAAGGTATTTTCGAGAATACCCTGTATCAAGGTATTGATGAATTACTCCGTTTGCTTACCGAAAACGAAATGAAAATCTACTTAGCCACCTCAAAGCCGCAACCCTTCGCTCAACAAATTCTAGAATATTTCCACTTAGAATCTTATTTTGCATTTGTTGGAGGAAGCACATTCGACGGAAGCCGTTCCGAAAAAGCGGATGTAATACAATATGTATTAGACAGCACCGATATAAAAACACGGTCTGACGTAGTCATGATCGGTGATCGTAAATATGATATAGAAGGGGCCAAAGCGAATAACATAGATTCAATAGGAGTCCTTTACGGCTACGGGGATGAAGAAGAATTAGCGAATGCCGGAGCAAACAAAATCGTTACTGATATAAAAGAACTATCATCTTTCCTTCTAACAGGGAATATCCCCATATAGAAAGCTTAAGCAGATCTATAAATCACATTAAAAATAAACATCAGCAATAAAGAGAATGAAATATTTGGAAAGCTCGGCTTCAACCGGGCTACCAATTTTTCTATAGCGATCTTCATCTGTACACGAACCGTACTCTCTTGAACCGATAATATTTCCGCGATCTCCTTCGTTTTCAATCCCTCCTCACGAGACATCAAAAACACAAGACGGCATTTCTCAGGAAGTTCGTCAATCGCTTTATCAAGCATCTCTCTCATCTCTTTTAACTCCAAATGCTCCTCCGGAGAACCCTCATCTTCCTCTTCCATTAATGGCAACAACTCATTTAAAGAAACCCTATTCAAGTCTTTATTCCTTGCTTGAAAACGAAAAGACTCGTTACGTACAGAAATATATAAATAAGTATCTATATTATCAATCTCCTTTAATCGTTTCCGAGATTGCCAGACCGAGAAAAAAACATCTGCCACAACTTCACGGCATGCCTCCTTCTCGCCTAAACAATAATAAGCGAAGCGAAAAACCTGATCATAATATAAATTATAAAAACGTTCGAAAGCTCCCCTGTTATCTACCGACACAGATTCAAGCAACCCTTTGATATCTCGCACAAAAACTCCCACTCCTTTTTCTTTGATTTGGCAAACATACTAAATATAATCTAAATGCCTTTTTAAAAAGCAGACTATTTTTTCTCATATTTTACTTGCATATTCAAATTATTAAACTACTTTTGCACCCGCAATACGGAAGTAGCTCAGTCGGTAGAGCACTGGTCTCCAAAACCAGGTGTCGGGAGTTCGAGCCTCTCCTTCCGTGCGTGAGCGGCAACACTATGAATATGTGTTGCCGCTTTTTTATTATTCTCCTTCTCTTCCCATTGCGATAAAAAAGCGTAAATAAGACAACATTTTTCGTTAAAGAGACTATTTTTTCTTTCAATATATAAAGGAATATACTACTTTTATTGCCGATTTTAAATCTAATTGTGACTTAGTGTAAATAGTATACCATAGAAACAGATGACAACTAACAAATTTTCAAACCGATACTCGTCTGAGAGGAAAAAGTATTTTTTCAAAAGTAAGGCGTTTATCCTGTTCCTCGGATTATTTTTGGGAGCAGGGATTATGATCGCCCTTTATAAAACATCTGTATATTTCTCGACAGATGAATCTTGTATGATGTGCCACGTGCATCCTCACGTAGAAAACAGTTGGAAACTTTCCAAGCATGTAAATAATGGAAGTGGCGTTAAGACACATTGCGTAGCTTGTCACCTCCCACCCCAAACAAATACTTGGAAACATTATAGCGCAAAGGCTAAATTGGGTATGAAAGATGTTTGGTCATACTTGACTAAAGACAGCGCGGATTTCAATTGGGAAACTAAGTCCGAGTTGGAACACGCCGTTAAATATATCCCCAATGAATCTTGTAAGGAGTGCCATCAGAACTTATTCCCCGAAGGAATTACCGATGATGGTGTAACAGCACATTTATATTATGATGAGAATGAGAAAAAGCTAGATCTACAATGTATTAGTTGCCATTTGGATGCAGGACATTACAATCCGAACTACAATCACTCCAAGATGGTTGGCATACCGGGACAAAACACATCCGGGGCAACCTCGATAGATACCAGCCTGTTTTTTAAGGAACCAACTACAGTAACCTCTTTTACCGATTATGTAGAACAAATTCCCGGAACAATGGTCTCATTCAAGATGATTGCCATTCCCGGAGGTTCATTCAAAATGGGTAGTGAGGAAAAAGAGGCGTTTCATAAAGCAGATGAGTCACCTGTACACAACGTAACCGTTAGTCCATTCTTCATGGCTGAGGTCGAGGTGACTTGGGATCAATACTGGGCTTTCTATGGGAATACGATGAGTGAGGGCCGTACCCCTCCAGAAACCGTATACGCAAATAACAGCAATCCGAATGTCGATGCCATCTCCGGTCCGACACCTCCGTTCGGTTTCCCTGATCAAGGCTGGGGTGGCGGAGATCGCCCGGCTATTACAATGACTCATTATGCGGCCGAGACTTTCTGCCAATGGTTATCCAAGAAAACAGGAAAGACTTATCGTTTACCGACCGAGGCGGAATGGGAATATGCGGCACGTGGCGGCACGGAAACGCCTTATTTCTTTACGGGCAATCCAAAAGATTTCTCCGATCAAGGCTTTTGGCGTAAATTTTTCGACGCTAAGACTGATAGTATAGGTTCTTATGTGATTTATAGCAAGAACAGCAAAAACAAGACGCAAGAACCGGATTTAGTAAAAGCCAATCCCTTTGGTTTAAAGAATATGTTGGGTAATGTAATGGAATATTGTGCCGATAAGTATGATCCTGAAGCTTACGCTAAAAGCGGAAGTAGCGCCACAGATCCATTAGTTACTGAAGGTACAGAATGGGTAGTGAGAGGCGGTAATTACACCTCCGATGCGGCAGATCTTCGCTGCGCTTCCCGTGATTATACCAAACATGAAGCTTGGTTAAAAACCGATCCGCAACAACCGAAGAGTATCTGGTGGTACTCCGATATCAGAGGAATCGGTTTCCGTGTTGTATGTGAACCTAATAAATAGTGTCTAAAAAAAATAATATCATGAAAAAAGAGAACAGCATTAGCAGAAGATCATTTCTGAAAAGTTCAGCCCTAGCGGGTGCGCTTGGAGCAATTGGAACAGGTAGTACAGTTGGTGTATTAACTTCTTGTGGTGGAGGTGAAAGTGCGAACGCAATAAAGCCTTTGAAAGAACCCGGTACTTATTACGTGCCCGAATTACCAGATTTGGCGACTGATGGAAAAGAACTAAAAGCTGGTGTAATCGGTTGTGGCGGACGTGGTTCCGGAGCCGCTTTTAACTTCTTGAACGCTGCAAACGGCGTTACGATCGTGGCTTTAGGCGATACGTTCCAAGAACGTGTCGATGATTTGGCAAAGAAATTAAAAGATGAGAAAGGAATTGATGTACCGGCTGATAAACGTTTCGTCGGCTTGGATGCGTACAAACAAGTGATTGATAGCGGCGTAGATGTAGTGATCGTCGCCACTCCTCCCGTATTCCGTCCAGTTCATTTCCAATACGCCACAGAAAAGGGCAAACATTCCTTCTTAGAGAAACCTATCTGTGTTGATCCGGTTGGTTACCGTACCATTATGGCTACCGCGAAACAAGCTGCGGCAAAGAACTTATGTGTCGTAACCGGTACTCAACGCCATCACCAACGCAGTTATGTCGAGTCTTACAAGAAGATCATGGAAGGATTGATCGGTGAGATCACGGGCGGTACGGTTTACTGGAACCAGAATATGCTTTGGTATCGGGATCGTCAACCGGGATGGAACGATTGCGAATATATGATTAAGGACTGGGTAAACTGGAAATGGCTTTCCGGCGACCATATCGTAGAGCAACACGTACATAATATAGATGTATTCACTTGGTTCAGCGGATTGAAACCAGTCAAGGCTGTAGGTTTCGGTTCTCGCCACCGTCGTATCACTGGCGACCAATATGATAACTTCAGCGTTGATTTCACAATGGAAAATGGTATCCATATGCATAGTATGTGCCGCCAGATAGATGGTTGTGCAAATAATGTAAGCGAATTCATCCAAGGAACCAAGGGATCATGGAGCAGTGACACGATGGAGATCAAGGATTTGGCAGGAAACGTTATCTGGAAATATGATAGCGAGGCCGAAAAAGCGAACTTCAAGCAAACTGACCCGTATACATTAGAGCATGTAAACTGGATCAACTGCATCCGTGGTGGTAAACAAATCGAGCAAGCTTCTGAGACTGCTATCTCCAATATGGCCGCAATCATGGGTCGTGAGTCCGCTTACACGGGTACCGAGACCACTTGGGATGCCATGACTGCCTCTGCATTGGATTACACTCCGAAAGATTTGAACTTAGGAAAGATGGATATGAGCGGCTTCGTCGTTCCTGTTCCGGGTAAACCAATCGACAAGAAATAATCCAGACTGTTTATGACATTAAATAGAAGAAACTTTTTAAGAACCTCCTTATCCGGCGCTGCTTTAGCGGTAGGAAGTACAGCCTTGGCCTCCTGCTCTTCCAAGCCGGCAAACACTGCCAAAGGAGAAAAAGGGAGCGACAAGCCCGGCAAGGACCTTGAATTAAAGCTTTCTTTCCAAGAGGGAATCGCCCCGGGTGAAAGTTTGAACGAGAAACTTGATTTTATGGAGAAGTTGGGCGTTGTAGGTTTTGAGCCGGGTGGCGGAGGATTAGCCAGCCGGGTAAACGAGATCAAGCAGGCCTTAAACGGACGTAATATCAAAGTGAGTGCCATTTGCGCCGGCTTCAAAGGCTTTATTCTTTCTACCGATCCAGCCATCCGCAAGGAATGCATGGATACGATGAAAGAGATCATCGCCGCAGCCAGTGAATTAGGTTCTACGGGCGTGATTATCGTTCCTGCCTTTAATGGTCAAGTCCCCGCCTTGCCTCATACGATGGAGACACGGGATTTCCTTTGCGAGCAATTCAACGAGATGGGAACTTTCGCCGCCCAGCATGGGACTAGCGTCATCTTTGAACCTTTGAACCGAAAAGAGTGTTTTTATCTACGTCAAGTAGCCGACGCCGCCTCTTTATGCCGGGATATCAATAATCCGGGTGTACGTTGCATGGGCGACTTCTGGCATATGACATGGGAAGAGACCTCTGATATGGGAGCCTTTATCTCCGGTGGAGAGTATCTCCAACACGTACACGTGGCCAGCCGCAAACGTCGCAGCATGCCGGGTGAGGATGGAGATGCCGATAACTATATCAATGGTTTCAAGGGATTGAAAATGATTGGTTATAACAACTACGTAAGCTTCGAGTGCGGATGTCAAGGAGACCGTAACGTGGTAGTCCCCGCCGCCGTCAAGTTATTACGTGAACAATGGGAACAAGCTTGATAAGATGCCTTTAGTATACCCAAATATGCAATTGAGTGAGGTGGTGGAAGAACACCCCTCACTCATTCCCGTAATCAACCGGTTTGGGATTCGTCTCGGGCTTGGCGACAAATCGGTGAAGACGCTCTGTGAAGAACATTCGCTGGATACGGACTTTTTATTGACAGTGATCAATACCTTCCTCAACGAGGAGTATTTTCCGGAGAAGAAGTTACAAACTTTCCATACATCGCAGATCATTGATTACCTGACAAAGACGAACCAATACTATTTACGTTATCAGCTTCCCAATATAGAACGCCATCTAGGTTCCTTTATCTCGATGAGTACGCCCGGCAATCCTACTCTTGGATTGATAGGACGCTTCTTCTCCTCGTTCAAGGAAGAACTCATCGCCCGCATTGAGAAAGATGATAAGATATGGTTCCCCTACTGCATGTCGTTAAGTAAAAAGCTGGGAAAAGAACCGGCGGGAACGATCGATGGATTGCAAATCACCTCCGAGCAACGTACGGAAGATACCATCGAGGCCCTTTTAGCCGACTTAAAAAGTATCATGGTCAAGCATCTTTCGGGAGATTACGACGAGAATTTATGTTATGCCGTCCTCTTCTCCATCTGTAGTCTGGAGAAAGATATCAAACAACACAACCGGATCCGGTATCGAATCCTTACCCCCATGGTCTCGGCCATGGAAAAATTATGTATCTAACGATCTGAAATGCATCGAAACAAACAAATAGCGATCATACTGTCTGATACCCTAAGAAGTATTGGGCTGCAAAGCTTGCTGACCGACTACTTCCCCCCGGTAGAGGTTTGCTATTTTCCAAATTTCGAGATGCTTTCCTCCACAGGAAGCGACACCTACGATTACTATTTCACCGATTCAGATACCCTTGTGCTCAACGCAGATTTCTTCCTCCCGAGAAGAAACAAGACCGCCATCCTCATCGACAGCACCGAAGAACACGGGGCGCTCTCATCTACGAACCGTATCACATTACGTTCCTCCCAAGAGACCATTATCGAGCAATTGCAACAATTATTTACGAGCGACAGCTCCGGCAACACCACTACCGAAAACAACAAAGACCTATCCAGCCGTGAGGTAGACGTACTTCAACTGATCGTAAAAGGCATCACGAATAAAGAGATCGCCGATAAGCTGAACATCAGCCTGAACACCGTCCTCACCCATCGTAAGAACATCACCGCCAAGCTGGGCATCAAGACCGTATCCGGCCTCACCTTCTACGCCATCATGAACGGGATCATCTCCGGCGACGATATCGAACTATAGCGAAGCCAACAAACCAGCTTTCAAAATCACTACATCTAGTGATTGACCATCCTGTTTCTTTACCGTTTCTTCGCGATTGAAAAAATATACTAACAAAAGAAATTCGATGAAGAGACACTACTTAGGTATCATCGCCCTAGGTGCGTTGGGGCTGCAAAATATATACGCCGAGGACATCAAGGCTAACGAGAACGACACGATAAAAACCTATAACATGGGTGAGGTAATCGTGACCTCATCCACGAAGGAGACGAATAACCTCCGTACGTTACCCGGTTCCGTATCGATCCTTTCCCCACAAATGATCTCCGGCAGGCAGATCGACGCATTAAAGGATATAAGTTCTTTCGTCCCTAACCTATACATGCCGGATTATGGGGCAAAACTAACCTCAGCCATCTATATCCGCGGTATCGGAGCCAGAAGTAGCGGACAATCCGTGGGCTTATATGTAGACAACGTGCCTTATCTGGATAAAAGCACCTTCGATTTCGAGCTGACCGATATCCAGCGCATCGAGGTATTACGAGGGCCGCAAGGAACCTTGTATGGTCGTAACGCCATGGGGGGCATCGTAAATATCTATACCATCTCCCCATTCGATTACCAAGGAAAGAAACTCTCCCTATCGGCCGGAAGCTACGGGCAATATAAAGTCAAGGCCTCCCATTATGCTAAGTTGAGCGAGACCATTGGATTCACCGCCGCCGCTTACTATGACCATAGCGACGGTTTCTACACCAATGCCTACGATGGGAAAAAGATCGATAAGGAAGACAACGTTGGCGGCCGATTCAAGTTAGAAGGTCGCTTCAATCCGAACTTCCGTGCCTCCTACTCCCTTTCCGTAGATTATACGGATCAAGGAGCGTTTCCATATGGTATGTTCATCGGAACCGGAAATACCGATCACAAGTATGTAAATCCTATCAATATCAACGATCCCAGCTCTTATAAACGGACGGTCATCGCCAATAACCTGTCCCTCGAATACCGGAATGAGCACGTAATACTGAGCAGCACCACCGGTCATCAATATTTCAAGGATGATATGAAGATGGATCAAGACTTCTCCCCTCTCTCGATCTTTACCCTCAACCAAAAGCAAAAGCAAAACGCTTTCAGCGAGGAATTGGCGATCAAGAGCAACACGAGGAATAATTACCAATGGTCCTTCGGACTCTACGGTTTCTACGATGATCTACATACGGACGGTCCGGTCGATTTCAAGGAAGACGGAATTAAGACCGTTCTCCAGCCCGTATTCGATCAATTGAAGAAAGATCACCCTAAGATGCCCTATCTAAAAATACTGGACGATCATCTTTATATTCCGGGTTCTTTCGACACCCCTTCTTACGGCCTTGCATTGTATCACCAATCCACTTATAACAACTTGTTCACGGAAGGCCTGTCAATTACCGCCGGTATCCGCTTGGATTACGAGAAGCAAAAGATGGATTACAATTCTGAGGCTAAGATGAGAATGGGGTTCGGCTTCGTAGAAAACGGACCGGTTATCGACATCGAGAAACTTTTCCCGATCCCAACCACCGTGATGGACGCCAGTGTCTCCCAAGACTTCTGGCAAGTACTTCCGAAAGTCTCTTTAAAGTACGAATGCTCACCAAACACGTTCACCTATGTATCGGTAGCGAAAGGTTATAAGACCGGGGGCTACAACGTACAAATGTCGGCAGACGTGATGCAAAGCCAGATGCAATACGATATGATGAGCGCTTTCAAGGACATGATGCCGATCGAGGTCAAAGAACCCACCCCCATCGAGGAAGTAGCCTCCTACAAACCGGAAAAAAGCTGGAACTACGAGATCGGTATCCGTAGCGAGTTACTATTCCAACGCCTAAGCGCAGAATTGACAGGTTTCTATATGGACATTCAAGACGTGCAGTTGACCAAATTCGTGAACAGCGGCAACGGCCGTATCCTCACCAACGCCGGGAAAGCCAAAAGCTACGGTATAGAGGCCTCCTTGCGTGCCCGCATCATCGATGGGCTAACCGCCGACGTTAATTACGGTTTCACCCATGCTACGTTCCGGGATTACAACAATGGGAAAGAGGATTTCAAGAACAACTTCATCCCATATACCCCACGTCATACCTTCAACGTAGGACTGCAATACACCCGCCTGTTCCGTAACGCATGGATAGACCAATTCTCCGCCTCCGCCCAATTCAGCGGTGTCGGAAAGATCTTCTGGACCGAGCGAAACGACATCTACCAGAAATTCTACGGAACGGTGAACGCAAAGGTAGGCGTACGCAAAGGTATCGTCAACGTAAACCTATGGAGCCGTAATATAACGAACACCCATTACTCTGCATTTTATTTCGAGTCATTCGGGAATCCGTTTATCCAACTAGGTAAGCCCTTCCAGATCGGTGCGGAGGTGGCGATCGCCTTTTAAGCGCAAGCATTCAATAGAAATAAAAAACGGGAGAGCCGGTTCTTATACCAACTCTCCCGATAACATTATTCTTAGTCTTCGGTACCCTACAGAGCAAAAGCTATAATACGTCTCTTCTAGTAAACGAATCCCCCCCTCTATATATTCCATCCTTAACCTCGAATATAAAACTATACAGATCTTTTTATAGATTCCTCAAAAGAAACCACATTATATTTTCCATCAAAATCATTACTTAATGACAAATCATAAGCATCATCATCAAAAGCACGTTGTACAAAACGAATCAGTTTTATACCTAGCCATACGAAAGGATTTAATAATGTAGTCAACCATATTTTATGACCACTATATTTCGCTATAGCATTTACCATAACAGAAGTGGAAGCGTACTCTATATTCTGCGGACAAAAAATCCCCTTAGAATTATTATCAATCAACAGTCTGATAAATTCACATAGATTATCAATAAAAATCAAGCTCTTTCTCTGCGGATAATCAGGAAACACAGGCAACTTTTGCCCGTATTTCACTAGTAAAGGATAATTCCCTTTGCAACCTTTACCATATATCGCTGGTGGACGAACACTGCATACCGCAAACGAATCGTCATTCATGGATTGAATAACTTTATCCGCCTGCAGTTTACTATCTCCGTAAAAGCTAGAAGGATTCTCATTATTCTTATCTGTGACAATACCACAATCATCTCCATAAACGTTCATTGACGACAAGAAAATGAATTGCTTCACTCCTGACTCTCTAGCTGTTTGGCATATATCAATCGTCATATCCCGATTAATCAAATAGAACAAATCCCTTAAGTCTTCCGTAATTTTTATATGAGCAATACCAGCGACATCTATCACTACATCAAAAGAAGAGAAATCTGTTTTCTTCCATTCATTATTTATTGTTCCAATAGAAGCAACTTGGTATTTTGAGGGGAATCGGTTTAACCAGTTTTCTATATTTGTCCCAATATAGCTACCGGCTCCTGTTATCAGCACTCTTTTCATAGCTAACATTATAATTTAATCAAACCATCCTCATTATACAAAATATCCCAATACTTACGTAATAATTTGGTACCATATTTTATCTCTATTGGCGGTAATTCCTCACCTAATAATTGTTTCACTCTCAAATACGGTAAATTCAAACCAGCTCCAGCATATAATACGATGGTAGCAGTGACACGCGGATTCAAATCTGTTAACCATGGAGTATCATTCTCATCTAACATAAAATCAAAACCAATATTACCATCTAAGTTTAATTCACGCACAATATCTTTACATAGCTGATAAGCATCGCTTTTCTTTTCCACCACACTACTTTGAGCGATACTCATAGAACTAGTCGTATTTCTTCTCCCCGCAATGTACAATGTATTTCCTTGGTCAGCCAAAAGATCCACCGTATATTCTACACCTGGAAGAAATTCCATCGCTATCATTTCAGGTATAGGTTGGCATCCATCTATTATCTCGTACATTTCCTCTAATGTCACATTCTGAGAAGAAGGCTTTTCATGCATAAATAAATCTGATTTCGACAAATTAGCACGTACGATTCGTACCCCACGACTACCACTATTCTGTGTCATCTTAACGCAAACAGGCTTTTGAGGATAACCCAATTCTCCGATACGATTACGAAGTGTTTTGGCAGAATCTACCAAGAAATATTTCGGCACCACCAACCCTTTATCCTTCATAAACTCATAAAGCTGATATTTACTGTTAGCGATTTCAAGTGTTTCATTATTCGAGATAGCCACTTTTACATCCAGCTTCTTAAAATCATCCATTCTTTTTAGAATGGAAGGAAGTTCCATAGAAATATGCGGAAAAAACACATCTACCTTTTCATTCTTACAAATGTTCAGAAGAACATCTACAAAATTAGAATCAGTATATTTGGGAACTTGATAATATTTATCCACCAGCAAATTCATCGCAGGATCATTGGATATATCGCAACCGACAATCTTGATATTTCTTTCTTTATTTGCTTTCAGACATTTGAAGAAACCCGGCATAAAGAATGCTCCACACGCCGAACTTAATACAACTATATCTCTCATGGATTCTAGAAATTAAAGCTAAATTTATTGAATACGTCATCGAAAGTCTCTGCCCGCATAATCTGTTCCACCTCACCATTGGTACGCAGGACATACATGGCACTTTGAGGTTTGATGAATTGTGGCTTAGACACAATGGAATAACCACCAACATTGTCGAACACCAAAATGTCACCTTCTGCGATAGATTGTTCAAATCCCGGATAGAGTACATCTTGTTCCAAACATGTGAATCCCATGATATCCATATTAGTATAAGTATGCTGTTCCTTACCTCCTGACAAAACAGTTACCGGCAATTTTTTCATAGTACAGATTTCACCCAAATTATGATAATCACCATCCATATTAGCTATATATCGTCCCCTTACCTCTTTAACGCTAAGGACTTTCGTTACAAAACTCAAATAACGAGCTATTACGGTAGTACCAGGCTCAGTAAATAGGATAGGTTGATTTTCCACATCCTTATAATGGTCAGCAAAAGGCTGGATCGTACAATCCGCATAATCTTCATAAGTAGGCACGGTATCACCCCCAAACTGTTGTTTCAAAAATTCAGGCATATCAGCGTACATACCGCTTCCCAACGAAATATAAGCTGGAACCCCGTCAATATAGTCATCCGCCGCTTTCAACATAATCTCCACACGTTTAGCCCAAGCCTCCACACCTCTTGAGCGACTGATATGACAATGCAGACCGATCAAATTCAGATTGACTGTTTCTTTAATTAAAGAAATCGTTTCCTGTAATTCCTTACTTTCTGGCACTAGCCCAAAACGAGAAATAAAATCCCCTCCCACATGCATATTTATACGAATACCAACCGTATAATTTCTATCAGGATGCCCTTTAACATAAGAAACTATACGCTTCGCCTCATCTAGGCTATCTATATTCAATATACCTTGATGTTCTAAGTGATCAAACATCTCCTCTCCTTTTGAGGGGCCATTGTAAACAATCTGTTTGTTATCATAACCTAACTTTTTAGCCAGTGTATATTCCATATCAGAAACTACCTCGGCATACCCACCCAACGATCTAACCAATTGGCAAACAAAAGGAGTATAATTGGTCTTGTAGGAATAAGAAAGTTGGTAATTAGGATAAATAGCCTTGAAGATACCTTCCAGCTTTCTATAATTATCAATGAAGCCTTTTTCATCAAACAGATAAAAAGGAGTACCATTGCTCTTAATAAGATTTCTAATAGCTTGTTCCATTAGTATAATATATTTATTTCATTATTTCATTGGTTCGATACTCTTTCAAATGAGGTCTGAAATCATTACCATAATCATTCGTCATACGCTTAATTATTATACTAAATGTCAAGAAAAACACCTTCAAATCTAACCATAAAGATAAATGGTTCGCATAATACACCTCATATTCAAATTGTTCCTCATACGTTGTAAAGACCTTGCCAGACAAGCTGTCGGGAGGAATCAAACCTCCACGTACGCTATGACGTGCTCGTTCAGATTCATTGAAATACGGAAGATCATCCATCCGAAGTGGACGTGGACCAACAAAAGACATATCGCCAATGAAAATCGCCCATAGTTCCGGTAATTCATCAAGGGAGGAAGAACGAATCAAAGCCCCAGCCCTAGTTACACGTTGTTCCTCCGGAAGTAAATTCCCCTCCTTGTCTCGTGCATTGGTCATCGACCGGAACTTATACAGCTTGAAAGGCTTTTCCCCTTTACCGATACGCTCTTGAGAGAACAAGATCGGGCTACCCATAGAGATCCTGACAATAATAGCCAAGACAAGATATACCGGCAACAGAGCAATCATGGCAATGCCTGACAATACAATATCTAAAAAACGTTTAAAGAAATATCTGTACATACTAACTAATATTCTCTTAATACGATTTCAAAGCTTTCAGCATAGTTCGTTCCCCACTGGCTCCCCCTAACAGCAGCAAGGCCAGTAATATATTCGGCACTACGAGGGTGCGGATAAGGACGCATCACTCCTCTGTACATTCCCAATGCCGTAATCTTCGCATCCACACCCTCTTGACCAACTTCCACGTAACAATTAGGACGGAACAGATTCATAGCGTTATTAATAGCCCATTCCGTGCAGCTTGGCACCTCCATATACCAAAACTCCTTCACCCGTTTCACCTCGGGCCTACGTTGGAACAAACGGATAGCTTCCTGACAAGCCATGGAAGTCTGCAAATGATCATTGTTCGTATCAGCGGGATGATGCGTAATGACAATATCCGGCTCACTCTCTTTGATAGCACTTTCAATAAACTGCACCAATTTCAAATGCGGCACCGTATTCATCTCGATATTAGGGAAAGTCGCTTCAAATATCCTATCCACTCCCAAGTATTTGGTACTGGCATTCGTATCATCCTCCAACTCATTATCATCGGGACGGAACGCACGAGCTTTCGCTTCTGCACACATGATAGCTACATCTACAATGTCGCCATTTTTAGTCCATCTAGAGATAGAGGCTCCCGCACCCAAAACCTCATCGTCCGGGTGAGCAACTACAATTAAATATTTCATTTAAATTAAAATCTTAATTTTTTGTTTGAATATAAAAGAGTTTTTTGGCAAGATACCCAACAATATTATAACATACTAACAGGCATGAAACAAGAGGATTAAATCTCTCACTTTCATGAAACATGACATAATGATCCTTCAGAAGACTATATTGCCCAATAAGCCCATTACTTTTACCAGACAAACTTCCAAACTCTCTAATTCTATATTTAGTGAGATTCTCATTCAAAAGATAACAAGGATACTTTTTAGAAACAATGAGCCAAATGGCATAATCATTTCTTTTTTTAAGGTTAGGTATCTGTATTAACCCAATAGCCTCCCTGCTATACATCACAGAACATGTACTCAAAAAATTATAAAGTAATAACTTGTAATACCCTACTTTAACTGGTCCCGATTCTATGGAGTTTAAAGATTCTCCATTCGCCTTTACATTTTCACTATTCGTATAACTAAACTTATAGCCATTACTTAGCATGAACACAATTTGCTTTTCCAGTTTCAGAGGATCCCAAAGGTCATCAGAATCTAAAAAAGCAATCCACACACCTTTAGCCTCACGCAATGCATAGTTTCTACTAATAGCAGCACCTAAGTTTTTCTCATTCTTTAAAACTTTTATTCTGTTATCTTCCTGCGCTAAATCATTTAAAAGCAACCAACTATCATCCGTGGAGCAATCATCAACAATAATCATTTCCCAATATGGGTAAGTCTGCCTTTGTACACTTTCTACGGTTTCTTTCAAAAATTGAGCACAATTATAATTAGGCGTTATTATAGATACTAATCCGTAATCTTTCATTATAACTTTCTTACACTAAAAGTGACTTTCACATTTATCAATCTCTTTTAAAGACATCTCTTGTATAAACTTTTTCATGAACATCATCCAAGCAACTATCATATCTATTTGCCAAAATAGACTGTGATTGCTTTTTAAACACACTAAGATTGTTAACAACTTTACTACCAAAGAAGGTTGATCCATCGTCCAATGTAGGTTCATAAATAATCACTTGTGCACCTTTAGCCTTAATGCGTTTCATAACACCTTGAATACTACTTTGACGAAAATTATCAGAATTACTCTTCATGGTAAGTCTATAGATACCTATAATAGGAGATTCTTTTATCTCCTTACCGTAAATATTATTCTCGCTATATCCATACCATCCAGCCATTCTTAATACTCGGTCTGCAATAAAATCCTTACGAGTACAGTTACTTTCTACAATGGCGGTCATCATATTTTGAGGCACATCCTTATAGTTAGCTAAAAGCTGCCTTGTATCTTTCGGCAAACAATATCCACCATAACCGAAAGAAGGATTATTATAATACAAACCAATACGAGGATCTAAACCAATACCTTGAATAATTGATTGTGAATCTAGACCTTTGACCTCTGCGTATGTATCCAATTCATTAAAATAGCAAACACGTAACGCCAAATAAGTATTAGCAAATAACTTCACAGCTTCGGCTTCTTTCATCCCCATAAACAAGGTAGGCACATCTTCCTTGATAGCACCTTCTTGCAGCAATGCCGCAAACCTATGCGCAGCCTTTTCTAAAGTAGGCAGATCTGCTATCTTTGTAATGGCATCATTTTCTTCCTTGAACTGCTCATCGGCAATCAGTTTCGGATAACCTACAATGATACGACTGGGGTAAAGATTATCATAAAGAGCTTTGCTCTCACGAAGAAACTCTGGTGAAAACAGCAGATTTAACCTTTCTACACCCTTAGCTGCATATTTCACATACAGACTACGGCAATAACCTACGGGAATGGTGGATTTAATCACCATTACGGCATTTGGATTTACGCTAAGTACCAAATCAATCACATCTTCAATATGATGGGTATCGAAGTAATTCTTTACGGGATCATAATTAGTGGGAGCTGCAATAACAACAAAATCGGCATTACGGTAAGCTGATGCACCATCCAAAGTAGCTGTCAAGTTCAGTTGCCTCTCTACTAGATATTTTTCAATGTATTCATCTTGGATAGGTGATTGTTTACAGTTCAGCATCTCCACTTTTTCAGGAATGACATCCACTGCTGTCACCTGATGATGTTGTGCCAACAAGGTCGCAATAGAAAGTCCTACATAACCGGTTCCAGCTATGGCAATCTTAATATCTTTGTCCATATTTTTTGTTTTTTTCTTCATCTTGTTTGTAAGTGATCACTTTTGAGTCGTCAAAAACCCAAGCATTTTTAAAAAAACTTTAGCAAGCAATCAAATTAAGGTAAAATAATAAACGCCCCGATTTCGATACTATCAAAAATTTCTTAATTATATATAATAGCAATGGCATAATTTCTTAATACAAATCCTTAATTTGAGTACTTATCAAAGATAGTGGTATTTTTTATAAACAGATAAACAATTTAATCCCTTATCAATTAAAATATACTTGAATGATTTAAGCTTATCAAACATTTCCTTTTCAGCGACATCATCTAGTATTACAGGAATGTGAGAATGATATGCTTGATTAAGAACTGTAGTATAGCTACCAATAGCACAACCACAATTAGCAATAGAACGAATTATTGAAGTTTGAGAGGGATATTCAATATTTTCCTTTCCTACAATACGTTCAACCAAAGAAACCTCAGAATATCTTGGGTGAAGACGATATTTTATAGACTTACCATTATTCTTTATAAAAGACAAAGAATCAACAATTTTGAGCAATTTTTCTTCAGAAGTCATTGCCAAATAATACTTGTAGTCAGCAAAATCATCAACATTCTTATATTTCTCACAATCAATTTTCATAGATGGAGGTAGTGCCACAATAAATTGAGTAATCTCCGCCATTAATCCTCTAAATAAGTCTACATAATATTCATCCCATACATAACACTCATCATAATGAAAATAAGAATCTCTTATAATAGCCAATTTTTCACCATGCATCACATTTATATGCTTCACACCAAACTTATGGCAATAATCTGTGAGAAGCGAACTGGTGAATGAATATTCATTGTAAACAACAATAGCTTTTGGTTCATACGTATATATCATATAGCTGTATTTTGCTACTTTCACCATATTTTTTAACACGAAAAGTGGCGACCGTGGATAATGAAGAGCTAACCTCAAGACATAAACCACATCTGACAAAGAAAGTCTTACACCTGTAAACCAACAGTCAATATTAATTTCGTATTTTTGTTTCAACTCTTCAGGAATGATCTCTGGCATACCTTTATCCTCTCCTATACATTCAACTTTTTTACCTTTTCGTATGAACAAACTTTTAAACGAATAGTAAAATACCAACAAAGGCATTACAGCCATAGTTGCTATATCATTTAGCAACTTAATGGATAATGGCATAAAATATCGTTGACATAGATACTGTTTATACGAGCGATCTATATCATCAATTGGCTCACCAAGTTTATCAATATACACTCTCTGTTCTTCCGCAGGAAAATCATAGTAACTTCTACCCGCAAGAAATCCTTGTAACTTCAAAAATTTTCTCATAATCAATTAATCTTTATCAATAGTCTATAGTATATACAAGGTATGTTTTGAGATATAAAACATCTTTCACGTACTTTCATAGTCAATATATAAGTGATATTAATGTGATGTATGTTTATAACTAACATAGTATCATAATAAATCAACAAGCATTATTCTGTTTTTTTACGCCGCTTATCAGATATTTAAGTAACAAATATGATAAAAGCAAATAGACTAGAGAGGTAAAACCAAAAAAATATGCTATAAAGCAACCAGAGGTACTATTTAACCAACTAATAAATAATGAAACAAAAAACACAGAATACATGGAATTTTGCAATAAATTATTAAATTTTCTAGATATAAAAATCAAAACAGTCACTTTGTAAGCTAAAAATGAAAATAATATTGAACCAATATAATAGTATTCTCTTCCAAACCAATATATAGTTTCTCCAAAAGCCGTAATAGTTAAATTAACAGTACCATCAATGGCACCTTGGGGATTACCATAATACAAATATGTTATATATCTTGGGAGTGAAAACCTCAAAAAATCAACACTATATCTATTCACATCAAATAAATAAGCAATAATTTTCTCTCCAAATCCACTTAATAAAGAAATATAAGCATCTGGACTACCATTAGGAAATTCATTCCAAACGCTTAGCGTCCCCATATTTGACAATGATATCGCACGATAAATATTATAATTAAAAGATTCTATAAATGACATATCCATTTGAAACATACCAATAACAATAATACTTAACACTCCAAATATAACAACACCCAACAAATATTTAAAACGAATTACACCCCCTCCTTGTAATAGCATAGCAAAAAACATTATCACAACATTTGATTTTCCTCCAGCCATAACCCCTATCAATATAGAAGAAATTATAATAGTTCTATACCTTGAAACAGCAATGGGAGAGCGTTTAAGACAATAAAAATAGACAACTGTCGACAAAGACAATATTGCAGGCATACCAAAACTCGCTAAAAAGGTAACAAGAGGACCAAAGATTCCAAGAGAAGTTCTCACTATACCCCTCTCAACACCACCCAGTATCAAACGCCCCTTAATAAAAAAATATACAATTGTAAAACAGATTGCTATATGTGATGCTTTAATCAATATAGATTCAGCATTTACAAATACACAATCAGACATATCTTTCCAAAAGTAATTTTTCTTTCGTATTTTATAAAAAGCAAGAAAAAAACCCATATAAAAAATAACTAAATGAGTCAAACTTGCTGTTTTCAATTCATTCAATCCATACATTACACTATCATCCTCTAACAAAATACCTATAAGAGGAAAAAAAGTAAAAGCAAAGATAAACGAAAAATATATCAATATTTGCATATTTAAACTATTACACAATTAATTACGAATATTCAGACATGATTTATCTTTCAAATAAACAAATAAACTAAAAAACAACTGAACTAAATACTGTATACCTTGAGAGTAAAAGAAAGAGAATAACAAATCTACAGAGAAACATATAAAAAGGTAAAAAGAAAATATAAACACCATACTACTAATTAATGTCATAATAAGCATTGTTGATTGATATTCTCTAATCATCATATGTAGTTTATATAATACACTATACAAGATTAATGGCAATACAAAGAGTGATATTATATAGGAAGGATAAAAATCAACATAAGTTTCATTAAATAATCCAAGTATCATTTTACCCAACAAAACAAGGCAAAATAAAAACACAAAAAATATCAATGCCAATGTAACAGACACCTTTCTAAACTTATCAAAATACTCCACATAACGTCCTTTCATATTTAATAAAGTCACTATGGGGGTAAATGCCTGATAAAAATAAGTGGGTAGTACTTGAATTACATATCTGATTGTCAATATAACAGATAATCCCCCTACTAATGCATATGAGCCTCGTTTTGCAATTTCAGCTTGAGTTAACCATAAAAGAGGGGCCTCTATGAATGACATCAAAAATACAGGTACAATCATCTTTTTTAGGCATTTTTTTTGACTAGCCAACTCTCCTACTCTCTTTAAGTGATGCACACCTTTATTATAGCAAAAGAGTACATAAACGCCTACCACAGAAAAAAGTAAATAGTACATAAGCAAGGCATAAATAGCCCCATTACTACCACCCCAATATGCCCCTAACACTATTATCGCTAGATAAACAACACTCAACATCAATTCATATTCACCCACTATCTTAAATTGCTTAAATCCCCTCAATACAGCACTTAGCAAAGGTTGAAGCATAAATACTGGAAGAAATAAGCCTGTAATTTTCATAAAATATGTTACAATCTCATTTCCACCAATAACTGCTTGAATAAAAACAACGGGAGCAGCTAAGATGCTTAAACCAATTAAAAAGCTGATCACTACCGTAAAAAGGAATAATATATAGAGTTTCTTTAACGAATCTCTTGAATGCATGGATTCTGCTGCAAATTTCACAGCTAAACCCGAAAAATTAGTAGCACAGATAAGCAAAATAGTATTTAATGTATTTCGAATAAAACTAAACTCACCGAATTCATCCTGTGTCAACACATTAGAACAAAACAAGGTTGTTAAAACAATCAAAACTTTAGACAAAACACTCCAAAAAGTTGTGATTGCAAAGCCCCTTAATAGTTCCGAACTCTTTATTCCTTTTGTTATTCCCATATTAACTTTACTCATAAAAATTTATATTACAATAGTATTGTAACAGAGACAGCTCACAATCATTGTATATCCTGTAAGCAGTTATTTTAGGTCATTAATTTCCTACTAATCAGACCTGTTAATGGCTATAAAAATCTCATAGTATTTTGTGTAATCAAACTGTAGATATAGACATCAATGTAAGTACTCAACCCTTTTACCTCCCTAAAAAATCAGAAAGATAAAAGAATGAGTTTTTTGAATTTAACTCTTCATATTGGATTATATCAAAACGTAGGAACAAGAGCATCGTAATCCTCATCACCTTCCATCAATAGCTTCATTGTTATTACAATATAGTCACACATATTTAGACTTACATTTTTGCAAGTTTCAATTAGCCTCAAGAAGACCAAAGCAGTCTCCACATCTTATTTGCGACTAAAGAAGTATGAAGCTAGAATATATCTATCACAAAATCAGCAAACAGCTACAGAATCATATGCGTGCCGGAGATTACTCTCTCGATATCGTATTGTCCTTTTCCGAATCCATCAGATGGTTATGTTCATGGTATATGATAAGTGAACTATGCCGTTCTATATGACAGAAACTGACTATTGAAACACTGTACTGGAAACCTTGTATCTTATAGAGTTCATAAACCTTCCAAAGTTTTTCACTACTTGCCATAAAGTTATAATTTCAATTTGGTAATGCCAGAGTACAACTAGATTTTACTAATAGCTAAAGAATAATTGAAAACTTACTATTTGAATTCACTAATATTTCATAACACACAACTGCATATAAAACCATCATTTTTAAATAAAAAAACATTAACATATTTAATATATTAACACAGTTAATTGCGAAATAAATACGCAACATAATTGTAATAATCAAGAGCTTTATAAATATAATATACTCCACTAAAAAAACACTATTCTATATTTAATAATCGTACTACCGCATCTAAACTAGCTAGTCTATTTATATACTCCGAATTCAAATTAGGATATTTTTGCATTTCGCAAACCTTAACAATATTACTATATCTATTAAAATCAAGTTTAGATATTAGAAGTGATTTTCCCATTCTACGTCCCATTTTTTTATATAAAAAATCCACTACAAATCTAGGCATTAAATTTTTAATTCCATTATAAGATTTAGAAACTTCTGGCAGCTCTTTTATTTTATCAACACTATTTCTCCGAGTTCGGCGATGTGACACAAACGGTAAGGTAGCTAATTTACTATCTAAATCTTTTATTAAGGCTATCGTTAACTTTCGTTTCCTTCTTACATCCACATCAATATTCGCTGCAGAAAGAATGAACCAAGCCTCATTATATATTGACCATGACCACAGATGTGCCCCCATAGCAGATAAGAAAAAACCATCCCCTGTACGTTGCGCATAAATAAACTGAACAAGCAAAGTTACCTGATACTGAGAAAGAGGAACCCCTCTCTTTATCTTTAAATTAGAACAAACATCATTAACCATATATTCCTTACAGGGTTCTAATAGACTATTGTTAATCATACTATTCTTTAAAAACAAGTCTATATACTGTTCTACGCTGTACTTTTCATATTTTTTTTGTTGAATATCTGCAGTTGAAAGACATTCTCCTCTCAAACCCGAGAATTGAATAAGATGAGGTATTTTCCATCTTTGATTAGGATAATGACCTAATAAATTAAAACGAGAATCATACTCACCATAATATATTTTATAATTATTAGATTCTACTAAGTTTTCAATAATCTCTATTTTTTTATTTAAAGTAGTTGCAATAATATCCGCAATTTCCTTATCAGGACCAAACAATGGATAATGCACATAACTATAATTCAGTTTTCCATATCGTAAAATACCCGAAAGCAATCGTGAATCTAATCCGCCTGTAATTTCGACAGAAAACACACTATCAAAACCTTCTTTATTCAAAGATTTCTGTATATATTTAAATTGTTCAATCTGTTCATTTATCAAACCTTTAACATAACCAATAGCTTCATTCAAATCTACAATATGCTTTTCCTCAATCATTGAACATCTATCAAAAATTCTTGCTTTTAGTTCTTTAATTTGAATAAATTTATTACCACCCAAAATTTCTACTCCTTGTACAAAAGGGATTTCACGTCCGAAGAATCCGCAAACATTAATAGCAGCTTTAACATTATCTATTTTTGGTTCTTCCATTTGTTCAACAACAGATAACATAGAAGTTGAGACATAAATTGACTCATGTTGCATCGCATAATAGACTCTAAAGACCCCTGCTCTATCAGTAAAAATAGATATAACACCATTTTTCTTTAATATAAATGCATAATGGCCATACAACTTATATCTAAGCGTACAATCACTCACTTGAAAATCATTCCAAATCTCCTTCAAGGCATTATAAGCAAAAAGTTTATTGTATACATAAGTACCAACGCCAACAATAAAGTCATCACCTAATCTTAAAAAATTTTTATTATTCACAAGAATTTTATTACAACAAACAAATCTTTCTTCTCTAGAAATATCAATTTTTTTTATATTTTTATGTCCCTTTGAAACAAAAACATCCTGTTTAATTTCTTTCGAGCAATTATTATAAGAAAAAGCACCCATAATTTACAATAATTTAAATCTGTATATTAATAAGTTTAAAAATCACAACAGCGATTTAGAATAAACAAAAATCACATCTATTACGTATATGTTTTAACAAATCTTTAGTCTTTTGATAATCTTGAGGATTACCAATATCAATCCAAGTTCCATTTTATGGGGTAATGAATGCCAGACTTGTTAAAGAGAATGAGATCTGTTACATTATAAAACTCATCTCTAGGAATAAGGTCGATCAACTGTAAACTAGTAATTTAACATCTAACTATTTTTCACACAGTTATATAAAGGTCATATTTATAAAAACACTTTAGATTCAATATGTTGCTTATGCTGCATCATTTCCTTCAGTGTACTGCTCCTCATTGTTGCATGGTAAGGAAGACTCATCAACTTGCTCGTAGAACAAGAATCTGGTGAGTATATATTCTCCGAAGTTTGTCTGTACTGATGTTGACAGTATCAGGATAAATGCTCCACAACTTATCCCATAGCATCTCCTACCGTCTTCAAACCTAGGTTTGAGGAATTGAATTCATGATTTCAGAAAGTACACTCACCATATACGAAACTGCTGTCACACTCATATCCACATCGTTCAGCTTAAAGCATAAATAGAAGTTCTCATAATCTATATCTGTAAAAAGATCACTATAATAGTATTATTGTGAAAACCTTTACCGAACTGAATAACCTCATAGTCCAGTAGAACTTCGGTCCACGCCCGTATTTTCCACACCCGAAATGGATTACACTTGATAAATACAACAAAATTTCTTATCTACGGTTGTGTAATCGATCTATATGCTTTCGAGCAATTAGTACTTTAGCTAAATCTAAGTCTAAAGTACTATCTATGTCTACAGAGTCTTCTGTGGACATGATGTATGCAAGGCTCCTTGCTCCAAAGAAATGCTTATGTTGAAGATATTTCAAGGGTTTTCCAATAAAGATCGCTCCATTGGGTGAATAATCCTTGGACTCCTGACGGCGATAGGTTGAGAAATCCGTGTCAAAGTATCTCAAGCTACCATCCTCACCAATTGGGTTTACCAACACTTTTGCATGCTCCGACTCCTTCATCGACACAAGGAAATCGAACTCTTTAATACGTGATTCAAAAAGCCGAGCTGCATCTTTTACATGTTGCGCATTACGTAACGGCGAGGTCGGTTGAAGCAAAGTGAAGTAATCATACTCTTCATCCAATCTATTGAAAATATCCACAAGCACATCGAAAGTGGTAGCTTTATCATTACTTTGAGCTACTCCTCTCATAATCACGTCTGCGCCATATTGACGTGAGATATCAGCATAATGCTCTGAATCTGTAGAAACAAGGATTTTATCAAAAATTCCAGACAGGAGCGCAGCTTCAATACTATAAACGATGAGAGGCTTGCCACAAAGGTTCGTTATATTCTTATCTTTTAATCCTTTGGATCCACTTCTAGCTGGGATAATCGCTAATCGTTTCATATTTATCAAAATTTAATATCGTAAAACTCCTTATAACAAAGTTTATCAACGTCCGAAAGAATCCGCTTTGTGATGTTATAATAGCCTTCTGATGTATTAGGCTTATAATAAGGTGTATCAGTGATAGGTTCATCCTTGTGCTCAATCGTATAATCAATAGCCCTTCTTATTTCAATCTCATCGCAACGAACATCAAGTATGCTTTTACTCTTTACCCTACCTGTTTGGCGATCCCCTATGTTTATGGTGTAACTTCCAAGAGAAGGTACCTCTATGATGCCAGAGCTACTATTACCAATAAGAGCGATAGATTGCTTCACTACATGATGATAACCATCTGGATGAAGGTTGCTATAGAAACGACAAGTGTCATGTTTCTCACAAAATTCATAAACATGACATGTGATCTGATCACTATGAGTATCCGCATTACTACCTATGAAAACAAAATTGTAGTCAATAGTATAAGATTCTACAGCTTTCAACACTTCCTCTATTTGGTTAGCTGGAGAGATTACGTTGAGCGTCTCTGGATGGAAAAGGACTGTGAAACCATTGTTGAAATCACGAAGTTCCTCTGGAACATTGTTTATGTCAATGTTCAAGCAATTCTCAGCCCCAAGAGCTCCAAGATAAAATACGGTTTCAGGCCTTTCTCCTAATTGAATAACACGATGACGGTATTCTTCCGTACTAGTGATATGATATGTACTCATCTTAGTAATGCAATGACGAATAAACTCATCATAATTGGAAAGAGTTATCTCACCTCCGTGTAGATGCAATATAGGGATGCGTTGCATAGCAGCAGCTATAGCAAGCGCATAAATTTCATAACGATCACCAAGTATAATGAGCAGGTCGTAACGATTATCCTGAAAATAAAGGCCAAAATCTCCAAGGACAGTTGCCATAGTGCCGACCGTATCTGAAAGTGCAGCCATATTATTACTAACTTTACATATATGTTCTATATTAAAACCGTCTTGTTCAACTATCCTTATCGCATTCCCAAAATTATCATCAAGCAGAGCGCCTGTGGCTAATACAGAAAATTCAACCTCTGGATCAGTATTGAGTTTGCTGATATAGTTACGAACAATCCCATAATCCGCACGAGAACCTGTCGCAAAAGCTACCTTATACCTTTTCATGCCTTTATAGTTATTATTTTTTCTACAATATCTTTCAACTTCACGTATCCTTTATCCGAGAAGTGCAATCCATCCTTTGTGTATTCAGATCTTAAGTCTCCGAATTCATCATCTAAATCACATGTATTAATGAAGACGACCCTTGACTGGAAACTATCAAGTAGTTTTTCATTCAGATTTGTTATTCTTTTGTTATTTCTATCCAAGCGTCCATTAACATGAGCGCATGAAAGGAAATAAATCTTAGCGTAGGGTTTGCGCATCTCGATGTAATCGAAAGTATGAGAAATACTTTCGATTATCTCCTTATCTGAATGATCGGTCACGATGTCATTAGTACCATGCATAACAAGATAAACATCGGCATTACATTGGATGATATTCTTACTGAGAATATACTTCTCATACTCAAAAGATGATATTCCACGAATGCCACAATTCTGGACGTTATATCCTGCTATTTCTTGAATATCCCAGTTATCGATTTGGGAATGTCCAATAAGGCAGATAGTATTACTATCATTGCGATAACAAAGTATCGGTTTCTTTTCTTCTATACGATCGATTATTGCCTTTGTGAGCAAAGGTAAGCTTAGTTCTTTTTTCTTCAATACTATTGCTAGCTCAAACGCATATTTACTATCAATAACAAAAGCATCAGAGAATCCCACTTCTCTTATCGCCAATGATTTGTTATCATCTTTACCAAAGATGACAACCGATTTTGATTGTAACCTACGGTACCTTAAATCAAAAAAGTCACACTTATCAAAAGTGTATATAAAAGATTGATAATCTACACATAGCACTCCCCCCGTATATGTTTCTAGCATCTCGCAAATTGTATTTTTTTTCAAAAAGATAGCAGTTCCAGAGATTAAGGTAACAACATTTTCCAAAACTTGTTCCAAGGACGTAACTACATTGAAACTCTCCCACTTCAACATGTTGGCTATTCTTTTAGAATCAGTCAACAAATATTTTGGATAATATTCCATAGAGTCTACCATTGCACATACATAATCAAAACATGGTTTTCCCCATATATTAAGCGCATAGTAATCAAACTCATGAGCATTTATTTGCCGGCAATCGACCACCAGAGCTATAGAAGATAGGTTTTTATGCATAATTCTATTTTTAAATAATTATCCCTAATAAAGTTCCACATCTCATTTCATATCCTATAATTGGAATTTCCTATTTATATAGAACTCCTATGAACTTATTTACGTTCATTACTTTTATCTTTCTATTAGTTCGTCCTCATCAAAATCACGAATTGCTACTGTACCAAGCACATTGTACCACTCCATAGGGCTTATGCCATTCCCCGGGCGTTTACAAGTTATATTCTCCTCTGTGAAAATTTCACCCTTCTTA
>OGOF01000551.1_pt1 | contig 26989 bp, 38 predicted proteins | sample 1552621 | NCBI WGS metagenome assembly OGOF01 (sample SAMEA2580156, study PRJEB22360) | human gut metagenome | biome: human gut; feature: human-associated habitat; material: faeces | place: Denmark | collected 2008/2010
TATAATCCGCAAAACCACCCGAACAATTTTTCAAAACGAAACGGTTCGGTTTTCTTCGGACTGTCAAAACGAAATGGTTCGGTTTGAGTTAAAATTTAATAGCATTGAAACAGTGTTTGACTACCGTTTCAATGCTATTAAATTTTAACTTTTCGTACCTAAATAAGACTTTTCAATATTTGTGTATTTCGCATAAAATCAGTATCTTTATATCAAATAAAGTAGTCAATTGCACAGCTATTAGGCAGCTATTTTATCAAGGAGTTTAATGATATTAGATTTGATTTTATCCGTACTTCGTGTCCATTTAGTAGGTTCTTCGCCCTTATCATATTCCGGATAAGGTTGCGGTTTACGAACAAATCTAAACTTTTTACAAAGCGGATAAATGTATCTATATGTTTTTACCCGGAATATTTCTAAATCTCCTATTAGAAATGCTATGTTCGCTCGTAAATAACCGGTCGGTGACGTACTGTTCGTAAGTATTTGCTCATGTATAACCTCACCAGACCTTTTATTACGACAAAACACTGTATAATGAAAACCGTAATAAGTAAAATTGGCTGCTTTATAAATTGTGCCGCAGCCCAATCGCCCATCAGCAAAACTTTGTACCGCGACACATGTAGGATCTGCTTTCCTTAATAATTTAATAGATGCAGCAATCAATATACTTTCTGCATTATGACCTAAACAATCGTCTATCCACATACGATTCAGCTCACACATCCATGCATTGGGGTTAGGATGAGTAAAAATCTTAGCAGAAGGATTTTTCATAAAACCGTAAACAGCGACACCTAAACATCGATTTGGTTCTTCTGCTCTGAATATTCCATAATTAAACTTGCCGAAGCCACCATCATTCCACTTGTGTGAATAATGGTGTTCGATTATCAATTCTTTGGCTAAAATCTTCGGAACTTCTTTTATTATTAAGTTACCTAAAGTTGTCTTTTTGTAAATTTCCATACTTTGCTCTCGTTTTATATTACAAAGCTGGATAAAAAAAGGAAATTAGATATAATTTGCATTGTATGTTATACTGTACTATTCTTACAGTCTTTCCCAAGTCTATCTATGATAGAATAAACTTTTCGTTCACTTACTGAATATTTTTCAGAAAGAGCAGCAACGATATAGGTCATTTTATTACCATTACTACGCATGTGCATATAATCATTATATAAATCAACATAGATATAATCATTTGCTTTTACTCCAGTAGAGAATAACCGATTTAGAAGTTCTCTATTAAAAGAAAGTATCTCAAAAACCTTCATAATTTATATTTTTAAAGTATATTTGCATTGCCAATCATTTATCACAAAATATAATGCCGTCAGTGCGACAAGGGCATCTGCCCCCGGTCGTGCGCTGACGGCGTGCATTTGTTAGTAAGTGATTGGCGTTACTATTTAACAGGCCGGGGGCTTTTTTCTCCCTCCCCTTAATAATCTTTGATTGGTATTACAAATATACGCCAAGTTTCCCAATAACAGAAAAGTTTCTTCAACCAAGTTCCTCGGGAACTTCTATAACTGCCGGACAGAACAATACATTATCTGACAGAAGCGGTACTGTTACCTTCACACAGTCGGAAAGCGGGAAGCAAGTGTCTGTATCACTTAACCAGAGCAAGGGTGTCGAGGGCTGGAACTATACATTTGAAGTCAGCCCGGCTTCACTCTCATTTGATGCTGCAGGCGGTACAAAACAGGTCTCGGTGACCTCGTACAGATGTCAGACGGTCAACGGAATAGAAAACGGTGTACAGGAGAACGTCGGGTATTCATCCTCTGTTTCAGGAGAGGGATTTAGTTCTAATGGTACTGCGGTAATAGCCGAAGAAAATACGAATCCATTTGCTCGTACTGGTACGGTATCTTATACTCAAAACAATAGTGGAAAAACGGCATCTGTTTCTTTATATCAAGATTTCTCTACTGTAACTTTAAAAATAAGTTATTCTGCAGTTCAACACATACATGCTCCATTCTATTGGGAAGCAGCTGGTGCCAGTGGTGAATTAAATCCGAATGAGGAGTATGTTTCTATAACAGTAGAGCTTGGTGGGGAACTTCTCCTTGAACCTAATTGTGCAGATTGTGAAATACATTTTCTCGATGATTATGGTCAAATTCCGGTTGGTGCAGGCGGTGATTTTCCAAGTTCTGTTGATTTTAAGAATTATAGATATAGTGAAGATGATGGAGTACAGTCTGGTACAATAGAATTAGGGTATTATATGGCTGAAACAATAAAATTAACTATTAGATAATTAAACATCAATAGCCGAATAAGAGCACACTATTCGGCTATTGATATTTCTATCCAAAATAACGGACATCAAATTCCATTCTTATTGGTAAGTAATTATCTTCGAAATAAACATATAAGATATATGCTTCCTGGCTATCCATGTCCGATGAACTGAAATAAATGTATAGATAATCTTCATCGGTACCTTTCTGCAAATAAATACTTTTATTAGTACCGTTTCCACTAATAGCTATAATTTCGTATCTTGATATTTTTTTCGAGAAAGAAACTCCGATGCTGGTATCTACATCATTGTTTACTGCGGTAAAAATATAACCGTATTCTTCAGCAGATGTAAATGTGTAACCAATAGGTTCTCCAATCTCATAATAAGAGCCATCTCCATTATTTATATACGCCTCAAACTCATAGAGGTTGCTGTCTGTATATTTTAATGTTACAGTAGTTAGTGGCGTGGCAACCTGCGATAGCGATACGGATACTGATTTTCCACTATTGTCCTGTATGAAGGTTACATTTCCATTTCTGGCGTTCGTTGTTAGATTTTCTCCGGCTATTACCGCAGTACCATTAGAACTCTGATTTTTTGTATAAGTTCTGCCGGTACTTCAGTGGCAGCTGAAGAAAACCTAACAAGCAGTGCCCGTAGCGGTTCTGCAAGTTTCACACAAAACAATAGTGGAAAGCTGGTATCGGTAAGTCTGTCACAAGAGAAGGTAACAATTAACACTATCACTTTCAAACCATGGGATACATATACAGGTTATGATGTCACAACTGAGTATCCTTTGGCTTCTGACATAAACATAACACTCAAAGGTACTCACAGATATAACAACGGTGGCCCGGACATAGATGAAGACTTTACAGAAACATTCAGCTTAAGGAAAGGCGATACGGAAAGCGCGTATTATTATGATCAAATGGATCTCTGGTTAACCGTATACGAGATTGTTTCCATATCTCCAGAGAGAGACGGTAGTTACAGATATGTAGTTAAGATAGATGAATATTCAAACTGATACAAAACCAATATAGGGTTAATACTAAAATAAGCAACCGGACAGAATTGTTTGTCCGGTTGCTTACTTTTTAACCGATGACTTGTACATCAATTACTATCTTCTTACCACTTTCTTTTTGAGCGATTTCACATCCCATTCGAATACCTTGATCCATCCACGTGATATCCTGTCCTTGATAAATAAACCGCATACCTGTTGAAAGTTTATAGACATCAAAAGAACCTTCAGGATCTCCTTCTGGAGTAGACTGATAATAAGTTGTATACGTCCAATCTATCGTTTTCCTATCAATTATGGCATGTCCGTTTACTATTGTTCGTAGTTCGCTGGTTATTTCAGAAAAGGCTTCTCCTTCTATACCATTTTGAAATTCTATCTCTTCAGGAATAACTTCCAAATAATACTCAGTAGTGATAACTCCGGCTGCTTGAGACGTAGAAACTTGTATGGATTTTCCGCTGTTATTCTGCATAAAAACTACATAACCGCTTCGTGAGGATGTATCCATATTCTCATTCGCTGAGATCGAAGTACCGGCAGAACTAAAACCATCTCCTGAAACAGAGGATGAATACCCGACGTTCTCCTGTACACCGTTTTCTATTCCGTTGACCGTCTGACATCTGTACGAGGTCACCGAGACCTGTTTTGTACCGCCTGCAGCATCAAATGAGAGTGAAGCCGGGCTGACTTCAAATGTATAGTTCCAGCCCTCGACACCCTTGCTCTGGTTAAGTGATACAGACACTTGCTTCCCGCTTTCCGACTGTGTGAAGGTAACAGTACCGCTTCTGTCAGATAACGTGTTGTTCTGTCCGGCAGTTATAGAAGTTCCCGAGGAACTAAAGCCTGCACCGGTAACAGAAGATGAGCAACCCACGTTCACCTGTTCTCCCGTATAGCTACCGTTTATATACTTACGTTTGTACGAGGTCACCGAAACATCCCGGGTACCACCTGAGGTCTCAAATGACAGTGATTCCGGATTGACGGAAAGAGTATATTCCCAAGTAACTTCGCCGGCTGCCTGACTAAGAGAGACATCCGCAGTTTTATCACTTTCAGCCTGAGTAAACTGTACTGTACCATTACGTTGTGCTTCCGTTCCGTTTGTAGTGGCAGACACCGTATTCCCATCAACAGAAAACGCATCGCTACCCGAAGTCACAGCCGAACTGAAACTTACAGAGACAGGATTACCTGAATTGATGCCGTTTATCTTCTTTTGTTTATCTGAAACGACAGTCACATTCTGTGAACCGGCAGCATTTGCAAAATTCAAAGCGGCCGGATTGACTGAAAAGCGGTATTCCCAGCTCACCTCACCGGCAGCCTGGCTGAGTGAAACGGTTATTGTCTTACCGGAACCCTCCTGCGTAACAAGGACTGAACCGCTACGCTGTGATTCCGTATTGTTCTGTTTGGCCGTTACCGCCACATCCTCTATGGAAAAAGTATCCGTCCCTGAATTTACAACAGCCGTATAGTCTACCTGTTCTTTTTCGCCGGTGGAGACGCCACCTACAAACTTCGTTCTGTACGAAGTAATGGAAAGCCCTTTCACTTCTTCGGCCGCTCCGAATGAGAGTGATGACGGGGAAACTTCCAGTGTGTATTCATAGGTCACCTGTTGCGACAGGTCGTACTTATGCTGTAACGTTTCCCCGTCATCGAATACGATCATGGAAGCCGGATGTGTTTTCGGGTGGATATAGCCTGCCAGATTATTCAATTTCTCACGCTCCTCGGCCGTAAGAAAAACATGATTACTATCCTGAATCACATCAACGAATGCTCCCCGCCTGTTCGTCTTGAGCTCCAGGAAAGGAACATTCTCCGGTTTGACAACGCTTGCCGCAGCATAATATTCGTAAGCGATAGGCTTTATGGCACCATCAACATACTGGCGTTTGACCGGAGAGTTCGCCAATGTCAGATAAATAGGCATCGGCGTGCCCACCATACCCGAAAACGGTACGACCTTGAAACATCTGTTCCCTTCGGTGTCAGTTCCCTCCAGAGCGACCAGCCCGGCCGTCAGATTGTAGGTTTCATCGGCGTTTTTTGTAGCCCGGCATCCCCTGATAATGCAGGGGCCGTATTCCTCAAAAAAACCGTCCAAAGCCTTCAGCGGTTCGGATTGCAACTCCAAAAAATCTTCCGCTGCCCATTGCCGGATTCCCGGCACTTGTACATGTCTCTTCATTGCTGTATAATTTTATAGGTGATTAATGCCTGTTTGAATTTCTCTATATCGATTTCCACCAGGCTCTTGTCTATGTTTTTAGGAATGTAAACTATAAAATTTACCCCCTTGAACTTATCCCTTACCTCGTTCTCCAATGGTACAGGCCTTGTTTTTCTCTCGTCCTCCAGGCTGATTTCCGGCCACATTGTCCGGCCCTCACTTTTCAATCCAACCAGCAACAGCCCGTTGTTAAAGGTTTCTATCCGGATATTGACAGGTTCATCGTATTTTTTACGCAAATAACCTTCAAGGACTTTTACCTGTGAATTTACGTTCGCCATCATCCGGACATTGTCTCGCCATGTAGCGAACGCTTCGAATAACTTCTGCAATACAGCAACGAAGCCGGCAAGAAGAGACAGGCGCACCGGTTGCCTCTTATGAGGTGGCAACAACTGCCGTACGAGGTTCTTACAATTCATTCTCAGATTCATATTTCCAGTTCCTTTACAGATTTAAAAACAAGCCGGCTGGTAATGTCATATTCAAAATATCCAGATTCCAGTTCCGCGCAGATATCCACCGGAGAGAAATCCTCATCCGTAGCCCCCTTACGTTCCATCGCCAAAAGGTTACAGGTTGTCACTCCCGGAACATCCATAACGGCATCAATAAACCGCTGCCTGTATATCATGGAATCGAACCCCTGCGAGGACTTGAACGTGTCCAGTGCGGCGGAAACATCCGTATTTATCTGTGTCAGCGGAACGGCCGGATCATAATACACTTCCAGATCATAACGTATCTTATCCTCGGTAGTGGAAACTATGGTAGTGTCCACTCCTGCGAACTTGATCGCATCAATGTAACCGGTGAAATTATACCTTTCTTCCAGTGAGAGCGGAACGATATTCCCGTCCGAGTCCCACTTGGCCGCTTTAATGACAAGCCGGTTGGTTTCTTCACGAACAGCCACTACCTTGATAATCCGGGCATCCGGATTATCTTCCGGGTAATAAAGCGTTGCCTTTTCATCATCGAACAGAAGCTCATGCCCGTTCTGAAATCGGTAGCACATCTCGGCATACCATCGTACCGTTCCCGGTGCCACCTTCTCAACAAGAGTGTCCACCTCTTTCCTGAACATGTCCAGGATTATCTCAAACGTATGTACGACTACCGCAAACACATACGTCCACAACCGCCACTCCGCCACTTTAGAGGTGGAAAGAGAAAGCCCCGATTCCTGTTGTAGCGAATCGATGATACTGTCTTGAATTTCTTTAATCGTTCGTGCCATAGTCTTTCAAATCATAAGTTGTTACGTCCTTACCTATTTCCCGAAGGATGTTCTTTTCAATCAGCCGGCTGTCCGTATCGACAAGCAACGTGCTGCCCTCAGGTAGCGGTAAATCAAAATAGAAACTTCTGTCGCTTTCTTCAATACCTGCTTCCGTTATTGCCTGCAAGTCATTCTCCATACCGGGATTATCCTGCATGAGCTTACCCACCGCCTCGCATGTACCATACTGCTCTATGGCAACGTCATATATTGTCTGGTTCGCCTTAGCCGTTACTTTCTTCATACTCCGCCACTACATTATCCAGAGAGACTTTCGACACTTTCATGCCGTCCCGCGTGAATTCCTTTCGGATGCTCCGCAAAAGTCTGTCCGGTTCATTGTCATTCATATATTCCAAGGCTCCCACACCCGTTTCCGGGCTTTCCTTGTAATGTCCTTTATCCGCTAACAGTATGTCCCGCTGGTGCTGCCCGGTACTCTCCGCATAGAGAATGTCACCCGCCTGCAGGTCGATATCCCCGTTAGCCGTATGTCCGATATCAATCATAAGCCCTCCCCGTTACGATATTGTACACTGGAATGTCCCTGTCACCGGCCCGCCCATTGCCGGGGCTACAAGGCCGGCTGTATAGGTTATCTGGACGCTTTTTATGGCATCCACCACTGTGGCGGCTATCTTGTCCGCCAACTTATCCAACGCGTCTTCACGTCCTTCCTTCTGGTTCATCACCTCGGTAAATGCCGATTTGATTCCGGCTTTGATTGTTGCTTTTACTAATGGCATATCCTATTCCTCCAAATAATTACTCAAGTCCTGTTGCACTCTCTGAAAGTCTGCGACGTTGATAGGCGGGCCGCTGGGGCCTACTCCTGTGGTTACCGTCAGTTTCTGTATGGCCGTCAATAGATCACCGAGTGTTTTCTTCAGTCCCGAACCGCCTTTCCTTAAGGTAAGGCCGCCCGTTGTTATCTTCACAGTCGTCTGATCCGACAGGAGCGTCAAGGCTTCCGTCTCATGGGTGACTTTCGTCTTGCCGTTGGTCACTTCCAGTTTGCCCGTATCGATATGAACGCTCACACTGTCACCTTTCCTGACGTCGATATTATCAAGGTCAGTCTTCAGCTCCATATCACCGCAGGTTAAAATAACCCCGTCTATTTCACCGAACCGGCATACAAACAGCTCGTTGCTCTTTCCGATACGGCATACAAGGACGGTGCTTTGCAATCTGGGAATAAAGGCAAAGCCCTGCAATTCCGAATTTACCAATGCACGTAATCTCACATCAAAATAGTCAACCTGCCCGTCACGCCGTACCGTACAAGTGTACTCCTTTTCATCCACTTCCGTCACAACGGCCGGAAAAACACTATCTCCGCCTTGCCGCTCGTGAATGGCACGTCTGATTTCTTCTATATCCTTCATACCTTGATACCGATTTCTATTTTTCTACGTGCGCCGCCCGTTCCGAACGCCACTTCCGTACTTTCTATGTAATAGTTCCCGCCGCGTTCCCGGTAAACCGGATCATCCAGCTGCGCCACCATACCCGGCAGTGCATAGGGAGCGAGGAATGTTTCAATCCTACCCCGGTATCCGTCAAAGCGGTAGCGCTCCAGTTCTTCGCGGGCCAACGCTTTCAGTTCACCGGCATCCTTCACGTCATAGTAATAGAGCGTTTTTGTCTCACCGCCCTCTTCGCCGATTTCCCCCTCTATCTTCGTGCCGTCCTTATAATAGCATACGGCCTTCACCTTCAGCCGGACATCCTCGGCGAGTTGGTACTTCAGCTCATCATCCTTGATGACATTATAACGAAGCCGGTATTTCACCGTTTCGCCCTGCACTTCGTGTGCCTTACCTGCGTACAGATTGCCGTCGATGTCAAAAAAGACGGCCAAACCGTACTCCTTTTTGAGAAAGCCGAGCACCCAGCTGCCGGGCTTGTTATTAACGACGAAGTTCTTTAATGTCAGGTCTGCACAATAAGCAATATTCAAGTCCGGTAAAATGGTATTCAAACACTGTTTTAACGTTGTTTCCTTTCCCGAGAAAACGCAGTTTACCCGGCGGGTCGCATAATATTCGTCCTCACACTCTATTTCCAAAGGAACCTTGTAATTCAATCGTTTCACGTAACCGGCAAACTCGGTACTCAGGTTACCGTCATAACCCAGCCTGATTTCCACCCGGTCGCCGACCTTGACAGCCTGGGCCGTTTCTATATAGGCCGGAGCCTCTCCCGTATGTTTAAGTACGGCAGTAACCGGAACCTTGACTACGGCTGTGGCGGCAAGGCTGTAAATGCTTCTCTTTATCCGTACATCATGTACCGATTTGAAAGAGACATTTCCGATTCTTATTTCCGAACAGAGTATAAACATGGCCTATTTGATTATGAGTTCAAAGCTACGGTCCGTCACCAGTTCCATCTTAAATATCTGGACCGTTTCGGTTCCTTTCATGTCCGATATGTCCATGCTGCGGATAACCACCCGGTCGTCTTCCTCGAGGAAAATGTCCGTAAGTGCGCATTTCAGGATAACGGACTCGTTGATGTTGTAGAGTTCATTCAGTTCCGTCAAGGCCGCCTCGGGAAAATCATCGGACAGGGCAACACCCAGTATGCTGATTTCGTAATCATCCAGGCTGATAAGTTCCTTAACCGAACCTTTACGTCCTATCATTGCCGTTTCCACGATATTCTTCTTGCCGGTAAAGGAAATAACGGCATTAGGTATCTCATACTCCTTACCTTTGTGCTCCAGAACAACGGGCATGAAATAATATCTTCCCATGGCGTCTTTCTTACGAAGGACAGAACCCAAATCCGTATTCGTCTTTTCGCCGGCTGTTTCCCCGTCGTACTCATACCCATCGCCGGACTCTGAACGGTCTGCCGCAGGCAACCACACACCGGGGTAAGGCAGTCCCTTGTAACCGATGACATCCAGCAGAATGTCCTTTATATTGAAATTTCCCATAGCTACACCTCGTATATTTCGTTGAACACATTGATAATCTCCTGCCGGATGGTGTCTATACCCTTGCCGTCAGTATTCTGTACATGAATGGTGATCTGGTCGCATACGCGGTCTATACGTATCGTCCTGGGCTGCCTTTCACCACGATATCCGGACTCTGCCTTTTCCGTCATACTCCTCGTATCCTGCATTACGTAGGCATCGGATACGGAACCTGAAGAGACCGGAGTGTTCATGGCAAGGGGAACGGTTATCATGGCGGCTATTTTGCGCACATTCAGCATGATGTCCTGCAGATAACCGTTATTTTCGGGAGTGTATTCCTGGGCGTTCTCTGAGGCTTTTGCCACATCCGCCAGGCGTGAACGTGCATCCAAAGCCTTACCGGACGCACCGACAGCCGCGGCCGAAGTGCCGGGGGCAAGGTTCACCTGCAGAGGGGACAGTTTTCTTGTTGCGGCTGTATAGTCGGAAGATTCGTTATAATTCCGGACGGTACCGGCATCGTTCAGGTTCAAAACTTTCTTAGACTTGGAACTCTTGGCAAGTTTCTTCATCAGGGCATCATAATCCACCTGCGGGGTAACGGCTGCCGCCGGTACTTCCGGTACCAGGAAGCCGGAACTGCCAACACCGTTCTTCTTATCCTGTGAGGCCTGCCAGCTCTCGCTTCCGCGCTGCGTGCCCTTATCCCATGCCGCCTGCCAGTCGCCCCTCTGCTTTATATCCATACCGATAGATACGGGGTTGGCACCCAGTACCCCCTTGCCGATATCCATAAAACCGGCTTTCGCCTCTTTGGCGGCTTCCCTGAAATTACCCTTTACCAGGCTCACCAGGGCGGAACATACCTTACCCAAACCGCCCAATACCTGTTTGAAAGGAGCCACGATGGAATCAATCAATACACGCCCGAATTCTTTGACAGTCTCCCAGCAACCGTATATTACCCTGCGGAAGCCTTCAAACTTCTGCCAGCAGTAAACTATGGCGGCAACCACTGCACCGATGGCTGCCGCTACCCATGTCAGCGGACATGCCCACAGCGCTGTGTTAAAGGCCAGCTGCGCACCGGTCAGAAGCCATGTCGCACCTGCCTGGATACCGTCCCAGACGACCTTGGCCTTTTCAAGAAGAATGACCGATTTTGTACGGGCATAATTGATTAACAGGCCGGCGGACAATGCCGCTATGGCGGCGGTCAGCCCCCATATCAGGGGGTTGCCGTCCTGAAGCTGTGCGTACCACCATGAAAACAGACTGCCGATAGCATTTACGACCGTACATAGACCACTCAGGAGAACACTTGCAATGTCCAGCCCGGTACTGATTAGCGGTAAAACAAGCTCACCTACACTCAGGCCGATGTTTTTAAATTGGTTCCATACTTCGGTTACTTTCTGCATCGTGTTCCTGGAATAGTTCATGGCTTTGTCCGTCTCGCCGGAAGATGCGGAAACCTCGTTCATGGATTCACGCAGCTTAACAGTGTCTGAAATCATAACGGCAAAAGCATTCTTTGCTTCCTTGTCAACCAGCCCCAGCTTTTCAAGCAGCGAGGATTTCTGTTCGTCATTCAAACTACCCATCACACCCTGCAAATCGGAAAAAATATCCACAACGCTGCGTATCTTTCCGGTATCATCGAATACCTTCACGCCGGCTTTCTCCATTTTACCGCGTACATCGGCGCGCCCTAATACTGAAAAGGCATTCTCCATAAGTACGGCGGCACGTTCGGCCGACTGCCCTTTTCCGGTCATGTAGGCAAATGTTCCGGCCACTTCCTTGTAGGCGATACCCAGATTACTGGCACCGGCTATCAGATTGGGCATATAACGGGCAAAGTCGGCAAACTCGCCGGCACCGACACGCTTGGCGGCGAAGAATGTGTCGAGCACTTCCATGGCCGTAGTGTTCTCCTTGCCGACAATGGACAGGGTCTGAGCCAGTGCACCGGAAACAGTATCAAGGTCGGTAAAGCCGGCCTTGCTTCCTTTCAGCGAGGCGTCCAGTATGGAAAGCGAAAGGTCTACGTCATTGAGTTGCGAATTTATCTTCTCAAATCCGACAGGAGCCACCAGAATATCCGCCTTATTATCTCTGGCAATCTGTTTGAGCCTGTTACGAAGTTCCACAAGCGACTTGCCTTCCAATTGGGCGGTGATATTCACCTGGGCCATACTCTCATCGAAATTCAAACCGGCTTTCCCGGCAAACCCCAGGGCTGCGGAAGCGGCAACCAGCGGATTGCTTATCAGTTCACTGCCGGGAATGGCGGCAAAGGCCTCCCGGCTCCACTTCTTGAATTTCCCGCCGTTAAGGGATTCCAGCTTGTCAATCTCTTTATTGAGCGCTTTCATCTCCCGGTTATATGCCCGGATACCCTCAATGTTATCGGCAGGAATCCATTCACGCTCCGCCTGCAGCAGGGCAATCTTCTCGCGCAAGGCACCCAACGTGCGCCCTGTCTCATTGAACGTTTTGTTCACGCTAAGGTTTTTCTTCTCCAGTTCGGCAAATTTTCCCAACATTCTATCGGAAGTTACGGTAATATTGCCTATCTTAGCGGAAACCTTATCCTGAAGACTAAAAATATATTCAAGTGTATTGGCCATGTTGAGTACTGTTATTGCAATCTATGTTATCGCCGGTTCGGCTTATTGGGCAATCCGGTTGGTGCCGGCTTTCCTGAAATGGGTGCTGGTTATCATAGCCATTCCGGTACTGGTTCCTGTCTCAATGGTAAAATCCCTGCCTGAATATCTCAGGAAAGAAGGAAAGTGGTACAGATACCGTTGGCTGGTCTATATGACATTATTCCTGATAACCTTGAACATTATCCTATTCTTCCTACCTGCATGACGGACAGCGCCCATTCCGCCATCCGCACCTGATGTGCCCACTCCTCATCTGACAGTTCCGTCGGATCCATGTGAAGCACAGCCCGGATAAGGGTGTCGGACATGAACAGCCAACCGCCCTTGTCTCCGGTCTGTGTTCCGCTCAGAGCTTTTTTAGCGTAGCCTCCTTTATCTCGATGATTTCCGCCAGCTGTGCCGATACGCCCAGGAACAGGGCATCATCGGTCTTGATGATTTCGTCGCCCTCGAGCCAGCAATTATTCAACAAAAACTCGTTGTATTTCATCGGATCGGACTTGCCGATAACTGCGGCCGCCCCGAGTGCTTTGCGGCTCGGCTTCTTTAAGTAAGCCGTATGCCCGTCGACATCCACACGATAGACGTCGCCGTATTTTTCCTTCCATTCCTGAATCTTCTGTTCGACTGTTTTTTCTTCTTTCGTGTTCATCTTCTTATCTGATTAATGATTGATGTTACAATACGTTATATTCTACGTCCAAAGCAATGAACGGCAGGGCGATTTCCATCTGCAGGTCATCCACCTTTATGCCATGAGGTATCTCCGTAATGGATACGTTCACCACCTTGTCGGTCGTGACAACGCCGTTGTCGGGTACATAGGAGACTATCACATCAAAGTCAATGTCAGTAATATCCTCATAACCTTTTTCCTGTGCGGCGCGGTTCAGGGCAATAAGCTCGCTTTGCAGAAGCGTTATCGTACCCTCATATTCCTTCTTGCCCTTCTGGATACTGCGGGCTTTCCTGCCGGAGGCAAACAACGCCTCCTTCTGGCGCTTTGATTTGTATTCAATGCCGCGAAGTCCGACGACTTCCCTGCCAAGCATCACGACATTTACATCGACCCAGGCGTATTCCCTGGAATTGAACACTGTTCCTATTGCTGTTGCCATAATCATGCTGGATTTTCAAGTGATAAATTAACGGTGATTTCTCTCAGGGTGGCGAGCGGGACTATCTTGCAGGTGATTTCCATGTGACCGTTTGCAAGGATATTCTGCGAAGGGTCAATGTATGCCGTAAACGAACTGATCTCACCGTTCATATTGGTATTCACCGCACGAATGATGCTTGCCTCGAACGACTTGCATATAGCGGTAGGAATAGTACCGCTTTCAGGATCAACCTCGATGTTGTCCAGGATCTCGTCAATATACGTACGGTAAGCTATGACGGCCGCCTTGTCGATGACGCGTCCGGAACTGAGGTAGCAGTAGCTGTCGGTCGTGGGAGCTGCCATGGCATCGCCGTTAAGGTAATAGCCGTTCTTACCTATATAGGTACGGTAGAAGATATAACCGGCATCATTCAGAATTCCCTGCTCGCTGAAATGCTCTTCAGGTGTCTTGCCGTCCGTCATATAACCGGTAGAGGCTATCGCCCCGTCACGTACGCGGCCGAGGTTCTGGTGTACGGAAATCTTGGCCGCGCGTCCCAACACCTGACCGATCGCAGCGGAATACAGCCTGCTTTCGCCTACCTTTCCGTCCGAGGCCATAACCACCGCAATACGGTTACAACTGCCTTCACGAGGCTGGTACAAACCGTCTGTTTCACCCGTCCAGCCGATTGCGGGGATGAATACCCGGAACGGTGCGATTCTCTCAAGGAAAGCGTCTGCAACCGTCTGGGCAGCCGTAATGGCAGTAATGATATCCGCGTCCAGGCATTTTTCTGCAGTCAGCTCATACTCGGCCGGGGTATTCCTGTTAATACCTACAAGACGGATACGTCCTGCAGCGGAATTGATAAGTCTATTGAGCGGGGAACCGTCTTCATTAGCACATATCTGCGTCAGTGTGGTGGCCTCGCTCACCACAAGCAGGTGCAGTTCCGCACCCTCACCGGCTGCACTGTAAAATGCGGTAAGGTCTTTGACAAGCAGCGGGTTTGTCTTTTCTTCAATGCCGTATTTTTTCAGGTCTGTCATACCGCCGAGTACATAGACCTTATTCAGTTCCAGTTTTTCCGGAACTGCGGTACCGGTAAGGATCATGCCGGAAATACCGTCATCGGACAGCGTGACGTTGCCCATGCTGCCGCTGCCGATTACTATCTTTACGTTTGGTAAATTCATTGTCTTTTCATTTAATAGGTTCTTAACTCGCCACATCCGATGCACCTTTGGTGAGCATCTGCGGCTTTTTTATCGTCCGGAAATACAAGGCCGTCACTCGTGACATGGAATTTCTTGGCACGAGGATAACATCTCCGGTATTGCTTCAGAAAATCCGGTTCCTGTGTGATTTTCGTATTTTCAAAAGTTGTATTTTCTCCGTTGCTCATATATCAATTATGATTGAATGTCATTTGAAACGTCTTATAATGTAGCGTATGGCAATGCCGACTACCAACAACTTACCCAGCCTTATCCACAGTTCCTGCCACCATGTCAGTACGTTAGTCACTGGGCCGGGCACTTCCACTGGTTGATAAATAATCGAATCCTTTCCTTGTACATAGATTGTGTCAGGTCGGGAGTTTGCATGATATTCCAGCACTCCTCCGCTATCCAAAGAGAGTGAAGATTCCATTCTTCTTCCCTTCTGTTCTTCAAAGGCTTTCATAATGATCCGATTATTACTGTCGCATGCCAAATAAGCGCGTAACCAAGCGGAATCAGGGGGGATTTCCACAGGAATGAGCTTTGGTATCTCTACCGGTTTAGGGAGATGCCCTGTCGCGTTCCTCGGACTTCCGCAACTCATGCAGTACAGGGCAAGCGGCAGAATGAGGACAGGTATTGACCTTCTCAACAGCCTTGCGTAAACGTGCCATTTCTTTTCTGATTGCATTGATTTCCTTTTTTAAAGGTTCTACAACTTCTTCCATCAGGATAGCCATTGCCTTTTTAACATTCTCAAGTTCATCGCTTCTGGTGTTGGTCTTGGCAGCTTCCACCTCTGCACGTAACTTTTCTACTTCCTGACGGTATTTTTTCGTATCTGTCCAGTTCTTGAATCCTCCGGCTGCCACGATAGCCAGAATGATTTCTGCAAGAAGCCGGAGAATTTCAAGATTACTCATTTACCTACCTGATTAATACCTATCTGTTTCAACCATTTTTGCACATCAAACGAAGGGCATGCTTTTGCGGCAAGCTCATTATGGCCTACAATTTTTACATCAGGAAATCGCTTGTGAAAATCTTTCACATAAACTTCCAGAGCTTTTTTTTGTGCTGCCGTTCTTGTATCTTTGGGTGTTTTTCCGTCATGTGCCACGCCGCCGGCATAGACAATATGACGACTGACACTGTTATGTCCGGTAGCTCCGTTCGTAATTTCCCAAGGATCAACATTGGCATCCTCATTGTTACCTACCAGACGCTCAATATTGCCATCCAATTTAAAGAGATCCGTATATCCTACCTGCTTCCAGCCACGCCCACCCTTTGCGGTCGGGTTCGTGTGCCACGCCTTTATATCGGCGGCTGTGACCTCACGACCTTCAGGAGTGGCTGTGCAGTGGATAACCAAATATTTTAGTTTTGCCATGTTTTTAAGAAGCAGCTTTATAGTCCGACATAATAGCAGCCATGGCTTCTTTCTTTTTCGGCAGCACGATGAAATAATGACGGAAGTTCACGAGACTACGCTGGTTCAGCGGGTCTGTTTTGGCCTCACTGTAATACATCGTGGTGGAACCAACAGCCTTAAATACACGTTTTGTATAGAAAGCGACAGATGCCTGATATTCGTTTGCTCCTGCTGCCGTTCCGAATTTTACTTTCGTTCCTGCAGCCTTATATACAGGGTTGTCAGAGTATTCGTATACCTCAAAACCGTAGAGATTGGATATTTTACCGGTGGTATAGTTATAGTATTGGTCGCGGAATTTCTGGTCGGAGAGCAGCAAATCATTCACGTGATCCGAACATAACACCAGGCGTCGGCCCTGTACGGGGACTTTCATCTTGTCGAATTTGTCTTTCAATGCCACAATATCCGATATCTGCAAACGTCGTCTGCCACTCTCACCATCCACGTACTCACCGGTAGTCCTCAATACAGGTGTCTTTTCGGCGTTGCTGTCCGGAGCCAATGCGTGTATGGCCTTGGCATACTTCTTTTCATTAAGGGCATCGGCGTGACGTTCTTTCAGGCTTGACATTTTATCATAGGATGACGCGTAAAGCTCATCATCCGTTACCGGTGTAGCCTTGGTCTGAAATTTGTCCAGGCTGAATACAGCATCATTGTCGGTGATTTCCTGTACATCCAGCGGATAAGTCGTGTTATTGACCAATACATCCGGATCACCACCAACGTCAATCATGTGGATTACGTCATTATCCGCGTACTGGGAATAATCAGGCAACCCGTCAAGGAAAGTGGCTACGTCTCCCGCGCGAAGGGCTTTGATAAGTTCACCCGTCCATATTTCAGTTAATACTCCCTCACATGCCGCGCCCTTGGGCATAAAGTTCCCCGCCAGCGTGGAGATACCGACAGCCGTAGCCGCACCGGCAAAGGCGGGTATCCCCACCGTACAAGCCATGATTATCCCCATAACCGCACATACAAGTATACGGCCCAGTAAATTCAATTTCATTTCCGTTTTCATTGGTTACTTCGTTTTTTGTTGTTAGTAAATTGGACATTCCACACCGTATTCCGCCTTGTAAAGTTTCATATAGGTGGGTTTGTCGTTGTCTCTTAATTCTTTAATTTTGTCGGAAGGGACATCCGAAAGTTTCTTCCAATTCAAAATCATGGCTCCGGTAGTACTGTCCTGATGAATCAAATCCATCGGTTTTTGTGCCGGTGTCATTGAGGCGAATGTTAACTTCAGGCTTTCAAGACCGATTTTCTTTCCGACCCCAATAAAATGTTCCTTCTTTTCTGCAAGGATGCGCTTCTCAGCAATGGCTGTTTCGACCGCTTCCGTAATACTTGCAAGTTGCATTTGTTCTCTCTCCTGTCTGAGTTGCTCGTTGGCTGTCTTGTAACCATTCAGCAGTTCGATAGAAGAAAGAATCTCGTTTTCCGTCGCCGTTTCCGGCAGGCCCAATTTGAGGGCGATAACTTTGTAATCCATCTTTTCTTCTTTTTGATTATTGTTATTATAGGTCAGCAGCGGTAACCCTTCCGAGTTCTCTCCGGCTGCAAGTTTTAATTCTTTATCTTTGTAAGTAAATACCAGAGGCAGAGCGTTGTCATTCCCACCAATATCGACCATGCTTACCTCTACCAGCTTGCTACGCCATGCCACCGCACGATATTGTCCGGGTTTTACTAAGGTGGGATCATCGTTTGTTTCGGTGACTTCCAAATTTGCTGACACCATGCGGAGTGTCCCTTTCTCCCATTGACGTTTTGCCTGTTTGCTTTCCTCACGTACCTCGTCAAACCAGGGTTCTCCGGTAATCTTACCGTTTTCCTTCCTTATGTCCTTGACGCAGCCGATGATGACACCACGCCAGTGCATCCAAAGCAGAACCGGGTTACGTTCATATTGGGAAATATCCACACCCTCGGTTCTTACCCATGTCCCGTAACAGTTTACGGATTCATCGCTAATGATTACTCGTTTTGCCATTTACATTGTACATTGTTTCTGTTAGTGCGCATCCTTGCGCTTTATCCGTTGCAAACATAAGTTCCCTAAGCAATCCCGGCAAAAAAGCGTGTAACCCTTACACACAAGTATGTAAGGATTGCATAATTCCATGTAATCCCTACACTCTTCTTTGCCTTCCCCTTCATTACTTTACAATTTTGCCAGAAAAAGTAAAGTAATCATGACTAAGCAGGAATTGGAAAAAAACAAGGAACTGGCGCGACTGTACTATATGAACGGAGACACGCAAAAACTTGTGGCCGAAAAAACAGGAATGAGCCGGGTAACAATCAACAAATGGGTAAATGAAGGCGGTTGGGAAGCCATGCGCATGGCAAAGCAGATCACCAGGCAGGAACTCGTAACCAAAATGATGCAGGAGGCGAGTAAGAAACTGGAAGACGGCGGAATGTCCTGCGATGAATTGTCAAAACTTTCGGCGGCCGTCAAGGGTATAGACAGACAGGCGAATCCTGTCACTGTAATTGAAGTGATGACTATATACAATGAATGGCTTGTTACACGCATGCAGGCAGATAAGGAGCTCACACCGGAACTGGTGAAGACTATGAACCGATATCAAGACACTTTCATAAAAGAATTGGTTACCAATAAATCATTATACAATGGTTACTAATACCCTTAAACAGGCACAAAAAAGGTGGAAGGAACTATCGGAAACGATACAGAACATGTCTACCGTAAATCCGGCCGAAACAAAAGTCGATCAGCAGGCACGTATGGAGCGTGCCAGAAAAGACTATGCCTATTTCGTTGAATACTATTTTCCACACTATTGTACGGACAAAGAAACGGGTAAGGTAATCCCTTCGGCGAGACATCATATTGAAGCAGCCGGAAAGATTCTGCAAAAACGGACTTTGAAAGCTGTATTCAAATGGGCACGCGGCCAGGCGAAATCCACTCACATGGACGTCATGATACCAATGTGGCTTATGTGTCAGAAACGGCGCGAGATAAATGTTATGGTGCTGATCGGAAAGTCGGAAGATTCTGCAAAGACCTTACTTGGAGACATACAGGCGGAACTGCAATATAACAGACGCTATACACATGACTTTGGAACTAAGTATAATGCCGGTGATTGGCTGGACGGAGAATTTGTCACTTCTGACGGTGTTGCCTTTTTTGCACGTGGGCGCGGTCAGTCTCCACGTGGACTTCGTTACCGTAACCGACGTCCGGACTATATAGTCATCGATGACCTTGACGATGATGAACTGTGCGAAAATGACTGCCGCGTACGTAAAATAACAGACTGGGTGAAAGAGGCCTTATTCGGTTCATTTGGAGCTGAGGGTGGACGCTTTATAATGGTTGGAAACCTAATAAGCAAGTGCAGCGTATTGGCAAACATTGCTGCTTCCAAAGGCGTAGAGGTTAGTCAGGTAAACGTATTGGATAAAAAAGGTAAATCTTCCTGGCCGGAATACTGGACATTGGAACGCATCCGGGAAAAGCGGGAGTTTATGGGGTATCGCGCCTTTGAAAAGGAATATATGAACAATCCTATCAAAGAGGGCTCCGTATTCCGTAAGGACTGGATTCGTTGGAAAAGGATGTTGCCATTGAATAAGTACGATGAAATTGTGGCCTATTGTGACCCTTCGTTCAAAGGTTCAACAAAGAATGACTACAAGGCTATAAAAGTATGGGGGAAAGTCGGAACGGAACTGCACCACCTGTACGCTTTCGTCAGACAGTGCAGTGTGTCGGAGATGGTGCGCTGGTTTTACGACCTGCACGAGAGATTTCCTGAAGATGTCATTTGTGAATATTACATAGAGGCGAATTTCCTGCAAGATATCATACTGGATGAGTTCACTATCGAAGGGAAACTACGGGGTTACCAGTTGCCCATACAGGCCGACAGACGTAAAAAGCCCGACAAGTTTGCACGTATAGAAGCCGTATCACCGCTTTGGGAGAGAGGATTCATATACTATAACGAGGAGCTGCAGAATGATCCGGATATGCTGGTCGGAATAGAACAGACACTCTCCATGGAAAAGGGAAGCCGCACGCATGATGACGGACCGGACGCTGACGAGGGAGCCATCAATATACTCCAGCGACATACAAGAGAACAAGAATTACAACCCAGCTTCGGCTATCGCCGGAGCCCTAAAAACGCATGGTAATATGATCGGAATGTTTAAAGATGTGATCCTGAATTACAGGATAAAAAGAGCCGTAAAACTGGCTAAAGAATTATCGGAGGCAAGTCGCCGCAAGTACGTCGTGCTCATGGTTGCGGGAGTGCCGAAAGTGTATTCCAAACAGGAACTTAAGACCCTGATAAGAAAACGGGTATTCAAAAAGGGGGTTACTGTTCAAGATTTGGAAAAACGTGCCATTCTAATAACTGCACAGCCATGTTCCTGACGGAGAGTGACTATATCGTAGCATCGGCTGACGCACTGAAGATACTGCAGCAGAGCGATACCGTAAACAGGGAAAGAGCGGAAAGGATGGCGTGCGAGGAAATGGCAGGTTACCTGAGAAACCGGTATGATACGGAAAAAATATTTTCCGCTACCGGTGAAGAAAGGAACGACACTATCGTAATGTACGCCTGTGATATAACCCTTTACCACTTGGTTTCATGGCTTCCGGGGAAAATGGGACATGAAATAAGGAAGGAACGTTATGAATACGCCATCAAGTGGCTTGAAAAAGTGCAATCGGGTAAGGTTACTCCTGATTTGCCTACTTATATAGGAGAAAATGGGGAAGAAGATGTAAACAACCCTGTGAAATGGGGGTCAGGCAAAAACAATACTTATATTTGGTAACAATGGGTAATAAGAGACAATACACAGACAGGAACTTGCGTATCGGTAGGTTCAATCTGGCAAGGGAAAGCGACCGCAGGCGGGTAAAGTCCATGCTCGTGGAACTGAAATTACAGACTGAAGCACTCACACAGAAAGACCTGAAGAACTGGCGGCAGGCATGGCAAATGGCATTGAATGTAGAAAATCCGCGTAGAGGGCCATTGTATGATATTTATGCGGATGTGGATGTGGATTTACACCAAACCGGTTGTGTCGGGCAGCGGAAGGGCTTCACGCTGAAGAAAAGTTTCAAGCTGATAGACGCAAAGGGGAAAGAGCATAAGGAAGCGACGGCATTCTTTGAAACGGGATGGTTCAAAGAACTGGTAGAGCATATATTGGATTGCCGCTACTGGGGTCATTCGCTTATACAGCTGGGTGATGTTGTTACCGTAGACGGGAAGATGCGTTATAAGAATGTGGAGTTGATACCACGCAAGCATGTGATTCCTGAATACGGGGTCATCATACGAGAACAGGGTGACGAGTGGAAAAACGGCTATAACTATCGGGAAAGCCCCATAGCCGACTGGGTAATTGAGGCGGGAAAGCCAAAGGACTTGGGACTATTCCTTAAAACCGCACATCAAGCGATACCCAAAAAGAACATGCTTGCATACTGGGATCAATTCGGGGAAATATTTGGCATGCCCATACGTATTGCCAAATCATCAACACGTGACCCCAAGGATCGTTCACGTATTGAAAACATGCTCTCCAGCATGGGGGCGGCCGCATGGGGACTGTTCCCGGAAGGGACGGATATCGACATTAAGGAAACAACAAGGGGGGACGCCTTCAACGTATATGACAAGCGCATAGAGCGTGCCAACAGCGAAATCAGCAAAGGATTACTCAACCAGACCATGACGATTGATAATGGTAGCAGCCTGTCACAGTCAGAGGTGCATCTGGAAGTATTCGAGAATGTGGTGGAAAGCGATGCCGATTTGGTGAAGGATATAGTAAATGACCAGCTTATTCCGCGCATGATAAGACATGGCTTTCCTATAAAGGGGATGCGGTTTGTCTACGATGAAAGCATTGACTATACACCGGAACAGCAGGTGGCCTTTGAAACAATGATTGCGGATCGTTTTGAAGTAGACCCAAAATATTTCATAGAAAAATACAACATCCCGATCATCGGAAAGAAAGAACGGGGTACAGAAATACTCGCAAAACCTTTTTTCGATTGAGCCCCACTGACTATGTGGGGCTGCACAAAAGGGCAAAGGAAATATATGGCAGCTCAGAACTGTTACTCTCTTCCACCACTTATCCGGATATGTCAGATATTGAAACAGCATTTGACGAAGCGGTAAAGTGGCTGCATAATAAAAAGGAGTTTACTACCCTTATGCTCAAGGATGATGCCATAGAAAAACTGGTGGAAGCAACCGCTTCATTTCTTTCCAAAGGTATAGAACAAGGAGTGGCAGAGGTTGCAGCATCTGGAATACTTATCAACAGCTTGCGCGAGAGTGTCGGCATTTTCTCAGGTTTTAAGGCCTTCCATGAAATGAAAGAGGCGGCAAACATGCTGGTTGATAATAACGGTAATCTAAAACCGTTTGAACAGTTTTATAAGGATGTTAGAAAGATAAATGACACCTACAATAAGACGTATCTGAAAACAGAGTATGATTTTACTGTAGCAAGTTCCGAGATGGCTGTGCGTTGGGAAGAACAGCAGGATGATGCAAACGGCAGATACCTGTTACAATACCGTACAGCTGGCGACAAAAAGGTAAGAGAGGCGCACCGAAGACTTGAGGGTATTACATTGCCCCCTGACGATCCTTTTTGGGAGAAATACTATCCTCCGAATGGTTGGGGATGCAGATGTTCTGCGGTAAAAGTACGTGCCACCAAATATCCGGCTACTGACAGCAGTAGGGCCATGAAAGAGGGAGAGGAAGCCACAGCAGGCAAATACGCTGAAATGTTCCGTTTCAATCCCGGAAAGAGGCGTGCCGCATATCCGGCGTATAATACATACACCATAAGCAAATGCAATGTATGCAAAAAAGGTGATATGAAGCTGGCAAAAATCCCCAATAATGAACTATGTGCAGCATGCCCCATTATCAGAGAGTGTGCCGGAAATATAGCCAAATCACAAGCCGCAATCGAAAGAAAGCATTATTTACGTGAAATGGAACCTCTGTTGAAAAAGAAGGTGACGCTTGAGATTGAAGGAATAAGGAAAAGCATAGGATTTCGGAAAAATGGAAACGAACATCTGTACAGCGATACGTTCGGACGTTCATCGGTACTGAAAAAGGAACACCTGGTTACTTTGGATAAGGTGCTGAAGAAAGCGGTCTATGTAAAGACTTCCGATTCACTCAGCCATGAAAGAAAAGATAAGATTAAACGGTTCTATTATCTGAAATCGGAAATTGAGGGCAGAATTGTTTATTTGAACATAGCGGAAACCGATGAAAAATCAAACAAGGGAGCAATCTGGCATAACAGGTTCTTGTATTCTGTTACCGATAAAATAAGATGAAAGCATCCGCTGGCGCCGTCTTAGGTTCTAAGACCAGGTGTGGCCACACAGCGAATGCTTTCACTGCACAAATATACAAAATAATAAATTAAAAGTCAACCTTATGGAAGGGAATTTTAAAAAAGAGGTCATAGAGCGCTCACTGGATGACATCAAGGTAGAACTGGACGAGGAGTTTGACCGTAACTTCCAGCGAAAAGCCTTCTTTGACGAGCAGAAATGGCCTGAAAGAAAGTTTGATGACGGTAAAGGGTCGCTCTTGCAGCGCTCAGGAGCATTGCGCAAAAGCCTGAACTCAAAAAGACGAGGAGTACAACTGGTGTACACATCCCATAAACCGTACGGGAGAATACATAACGAAGGCGGGGAAATAAAAGTCACCCGACGCATGAAAGGGTATTTTTTCGGAAAATTAAAAGAAGTACGAGGCAAATACACCTACAAAAAGTCCGGTGAAAGAAGAAACAACCAAAGGAACAGACAGCTTTCCGACGGGGAACAGTTTTATCGGGCAATGGCGTTGAAAAAGGTAGGATCACTCATCAAAATACCGGAACGGCGCTTTATTGGTAGTGGCAGGACAACAGACAGAATCATCCGGAAAATTGTGCAAGAAAACATTGATAGTTATTTTAAGCAATATAAAATCACCAAATTATGAGAAAGAAAATATATCAGGCTTTAAGGGAACGTTTAAAACAACTTATTATAACAGAGGACGGAGAAATAACCTTTGTCAAAAGGGATAGGTTACGGGAACTTATGGAAAAAGAAAATCCGCCGGAATATGCAATAAAGCATGTTGCACTATGGAACCGACAGGTAGAGTTCATTGAGGAGGAAAACGTCTTTGATATGCCTGCCGTATTCATTGAATTCGGGAAAATAAAATGGCGAAGCCAGACTGGCGGGGTACAAGACGCGGATTTATCAATTGGGCTGCATGTGGTGACAAAAGCTGTTCCGGAAGATTGTGAAGGCGGTTTGTTGCATCTCGACCTGTTGGATTGGATAAATCGGTGCCTGTATGCTTTCACTACCGACAACATGGGCTCGCTTGTCAGAGACAGCTCCATACCATGCCACGACCACGAGGAGATACTGGATAGTACAGAGGTATTCAAATGTATGGTGGTTGATACGTCAGCCGTCAAGGATAAGGTCAAACTTACGACAAAACCGAATATTGTCATTTCTTAGAATAGGGATAGTTGTAGTGCTTCTCCTTTGGCCGCTATTGCAGGATTAGCAGCAGCGTTGATGTAATTGTAGAAAGTCTTTTCCGATATTCCGTAGACAGGCCAGATATATTTACGCCAAATAGTCCGGTTAGGTAGCCCGGTTCTGGAGTATTCGTCGTATATTCTATTGACTTCCACGACGCGTTTTGCGTATGAACAACCGATAAATGCCATGGCTTGCAGGAAATGTTTACGCAAAAATAAACAAAATACACTCATACTCAAAGCGAAAGGCAGGATAAAATGAATAATCCTGCCTTTTACGTAGTAAATGACCGATAGAAACTCGGTATCATATATCCTGTTTTTTCATCAAGCCGGACACATCTCCGGTAGCATAGTTCCAGGTTCTTGTGTACCATCTGAATTTCAAGGTCTCCCAAACACCCATTCTTTTTGGTCGCCAATTCTCTAAGGCGACAAAATCACCCATTTCAGGATCAGGCGGAAATATATATAAGTGAAGACCTATCACAAACCAACGCAGATTTTTCATAAGTTCCATATCTTTATCTGTAAAATATGAATTTATGTTCTACGTAGACACATTTGTTCTCCCTGCAGTATTTCTCGACGGCCTTGCGCGTCTTGAATCTCTTCTCTTTGCCATCCTTGTTCCTTACGGAAGTCATATCAAGTTCCTCGCTGACTTTAAGAGGAACAAAAAATGTTTCGGTCATAAATCGTTTCATTACTTTTTGTTTTTATCGTTGGTTTAACTTTTTCATAATTGCTATGGTTTTGAAAGTTATTTTACCGTATACAGCCTGCAGCCTGTCTTCTCCTTTGCCCTTAAAAGGAAACTGGCGGATTCGTCACTGTCGACGACCAGCTTGATAGCGGTAAGGCCTTCCGTATTAGGTTTCTGCAGAAGAAGTGAGCAGGGCTGTTCGTAATAGTTCCAATAGTAGATAAATTCGCCCAAATGGAAGTTGTCTATTTGGACGATGTAGTTTGTCGGGATGCGCGGTGTCATATTTCCTACTTTTTGCCGAAACAGGTTTTCACTTCCCCGTCCGGAACCCACTCCACTGTAACGATACCTTTTACCCGTCCGGTTCCGCCACATTTCGGACAGGGTATCTTTACCCGTTCATGGATAATTTTAGGATTCCAGAACCAGCCGTTACCATGGCAGTAACCACAGGTGTACCCTGTATAGTAGCCTATGGTTTCTTTACCGACGCCAAAGTTCGGGGAACTGAGTACCAATATGTCTTTCTTCTCACTCATGCTTCGATGTAATAGGTCTGGACAACCACATGATTACGGAAGATATGTATCACCGTCCTGCCTTCATCCTGCCGAAGTTCGGTTTCCACAAAACTGCGACGGATGTCGCCTTTTTCCATTAACGAACGGATTTCAGCGTCGATGAATGATTTCAGGTTACGGAAATCCTGCTCATTACCTTTCAATTCGGTGGCATCCAGCTGGCTGACTGCCAACTGGAGCTTGAGAAGCCAAAGCGGCTTGTCATTGGGAATACTTGATTTGTAAGTTATCTTTGCCATTATTCTTTCTTATTTAGTTATACGTTATTTTTCTCTTTATCAAATTCAGCTAAAAACATCTGTAAACCTATTCCCATTGAACATACACCGTCAAATAGCTTATACATTAGTTCTGGCTCTTCTTCCCAAATTTGATAGACTATTACCTTTTTGCCAGCACCTTTCATCCATCCTGCCTCCGAATGCGCAGAACGTCCACAAGGTAATACAAGAACACAAACATCAGCCCATTGCATTGCATCAAAATCAGATTTGAAACCAGCCTGCGCAATGGGATGTTCAAGCGCAGCCCTATATTGGTCTGTACTCCAATTCTTCCAATCTTCATCAATCTGCGACCACTGGAATTCAGTTTTCCCAGCAGGATGTCTAAAGTCGTAAACCTCATGTCCCTGTTCACGAAGAAAACTAACTACTTGTGGTTGATGTTGATTTCTCCAACTACTTGCTACATAAATTTTTGCCATATTATTTTTTATTATTACATTTAGGCTCCATTTGCAATGTTGCAAATGAGTAATTTTTTTAATTATGAAAAATATAATTAGAAAAAGCATTCTATAGCTTTACTACCGTACGGCTATGACAATGCTTAAAATTGAATAGACGGTAGGTTGGGACTTTGT